>Ga0098049_1000389_pt1 | contig 18381 bp, 19 predicted proteins | sample 13BtaG_FD_92582 | JGI IMG/M metagenome (GOLD analysis project Ga0098049, IMG submission 92582) | Marine viral communities from the Subarctic Pacific Ocean - 13B_ETSP_OMZ_AT15268_CsCl metaG | ecosystem: Environmental > Aquatic > Marine > Oceanic | place: Subarctic Pacific Ocean | collected...
ATCGGTCAGCAATTTAATCAGGTAGGTCAACAAATAGACCGCTTTACAAATCAAGCGGGGGCCGGGTTTAACGAGGCTACTCAAGGAGTAAATCAAACTAGTCAAGCTGTAAAAGGTTTATCTAGCTCAATGAATACCGCTTCTAAGTCTACTCAAAACACGGGTAAAAGTGTAAATGATTTAGGCGGCTATTTTATGGCTATGAATGGCCTTTTAGCTTCTACCGGTATGCTATTTAATACTATGGAGTCAAATAGTGATCAGGCTATGGGTCAATTAGTATCACAAGGTAGTAGTGCGGTAGCGGTTTTAGGTCAAGCCGGTATGGCCGCAAAGATGGCGGGCGGCTCTATAACTGCTATGTTAGGGCCGATAGGTATGGCTACAGTAGCCGTATTTCAACTAGCCCAAGCGTTTAGAAATTACGGCGATAAAGTAAACAAGGTTAACGCTAGAGTAGAAGCTTATAAAGCCTCTCTAAGTGAAATGACCGCTACTTATGAAATATTGGCCGCTAAACAAGTGCAAGTCTCTAAAGAAGAGTTTAAAAACTTACAAGAGTTAAATAATGAAGGTAAAGTATATATAGAGACCGCCCAAGAATTAAGAGAAACGTCTAAAGGGATATTCGGCCAGATTGCTAGAATAGATGTAAAAATAGCCGATGCTAGAAAAGAAATAAAGAATGAGATTAAGGGCGAACTTAGTTTAAAGAATAGAGTCTTAAAAGTGGGGGCTAAAATGCTCAAACTTGACGCCCTCGGCTATGAGACCGCTAAAAGTAAGATAGATCCTGAAACACAATTAAGAGACTTAACGGCCGAAAAAGCGAAGCTACAAGCTAAGTTAAATGAAATGGATGAGGCCGCTTTAGAGATAGCAAAAAAAGGCTATCCGATTCGCTTAAAGTTTGAACAAGAGTTACTTAAGTTAGAACAAAGAAGCCCGCTTATTCTTAAACAGAGAGCCCAGCAAGAGGCCGCTTTAATTTTACAGTTAGAAGCAACTAAAAACAAAATAGTAGATGAAGGGATTAGTACCCGAGTAAATGCCTTTCGTTTAGAGTATGAGACTAGAATACAGCAAATCAATAATATGATATTCGCTACTCAAGAGGCTAGAAATCGGGCTTTATTACTTAGTGCCGAAATCTTTAAGTCTCAAGTAGAGCAAGCTAAAAAAGCAGAGAAACAGTTAGCTTATGCTAGATATAAGGCTAGGAAAAAAGCGAAAGAAACCGAAAGAGCGAAAGAATTAGCCCAAGCCGCTAGAGCCGAAGAAGAAGAAACTAAATTACTTCATCAAATATCTATAAATAGACTTAAGTTGACTTTAGACGGGTTTGAGCAAGAAAGGGCAATTCTTAAGACAAATTATGACGAGCGGCTTAGACTGGCTAAAGATAATCAAGAGAAGCTTTTAATAGCTCAACAAAACTATCAGTTAGCTTCTAGGGCTCTAGATCAAAAAGAGTCAGATTATGAAATGTCTGAATGGATAAAAAGACGAGATCGAATAGCGGCCGCTAATGCTCAAGAGATTCAATTAGCGTTAGATAAGAGTAAGCGACTTAAGGCCGCTCAAAGGGACGTTGTAGAAGGTGCTAAAGATACCGCTAAAGCTATGGCCTTAAGCTCAGTCTCTTCTATAGCCTCATCAGCGGCGGCCGGTGACTCTTTCGCTAGTATACTTAAACAGCAATTAGAATCTATAAAAAGAGAAGCTACTGTACAAGCGGCCCTACATACTGCCTACTCAATAGCGGCGGCGGCCTCGGGTAAGTTTACAGTGGCGGCGGCCGAATTAAAGGCGGCGTTAGCTTTCGGAGGGGCGGCCGCTTTAGCCGGCGTTATGGGTAGCGGGGGCGGGGGTGTAAGTTCTAGCGGGGGCGGGGGATCTTCGCCAGCGGGTACACCTTTAGTTTCTACACCTGATAGAGATGTTTTAAATGAGAGTACTCAGCCGCTCGTCTTTAATATTTCTATGGGCACTGTATACAGTACCGAAGAATCAGCATTGACGGCCTTAACTAATGTTATAACAAGAGAACAAAATAGACATAGAAGAGGGAGTGTAAGAAATGCCTAGTAACGATAAAGCCCCTAATTTCGCTTTAATTAGTGAATTTGACGCAACGCCATACAGTGGGCTAGTTTTATTTAGTCACGGCGGTAATGACGTATCTATGCCTACATTTAGCCAAGGGGCGGGCTTTTATGACGATACCTTAATCTTTTTAAATGGGCGGGCTAGTACTATGGGATTAAGTCTTGAATCTCAAATAGGGGCGGCCGCTACATTTGGCACATCATGGCTTATAGAGTTAACTAGTGATGATAAAGTGACGATAACTTCGGATGTAGATTTTAGTATAGCCCCTACATCTTTAAGCCAAGATTTCTTAGGATTCGGCGGCACAGTTGACGCTGTGCCCTTTGGCTCTAAGTATCGAGCTACAGCTCCTAATGATTGGACAAGAGGTAACATCAATAACGGCCAATATACAGTAAATGAAACCGGCGGGGCGGGTACGTTTATATTTAATAAGGTACAAGCGGGCGGCCAAGATGTTTTAGCGATGATAAGAAGCGGTACTGATTCGGATAATCCATCAAATACACTTCAAAAGCTACACGCCGCCGCTATTAGTGACGATAATGTTAGATGGCTGATAACCGATGACGGCTATATTCAAATTAAATATTTAACTTCGCTTGGTACTATCGGCTTCTCATCTTCATCTTTTAAAGAGCGGCTTGGTTTTACAGGTGACGAGACTGCTAGCACTTCTTTAGTCACTCCCACTTTTGACACATTGACCGCTACTTACCCTTTACCCGGTGCCTTATTTCCATCTAGACCACTTGAAAACCATCATTTAAGGGTTGAATCAGTAAGCGACTTTAGCCGAATTATCGGCGGCGGTTATACGTCTAATTCGATCGGCACTTATAAAACATCTTCTCTAAGATTTCATTTAGACGCTTCGCAAGATCAGAAAGACTTGTATAGACACTTTACAGATAAGTTTGTTTCATACATTGCAACCGGCGAGCCTATTACAATTTATCAGGAATGGGGTGATTCAAGGCGGGCGGCTACATCTATAGAGAACAACGGGGTTTACGATGGTAGCTTTACGATAGAAGACAACGGATACAAGGGCCGAATTAAAGGCACTTTAACAGATCCATCTACTTATGATTTAAGCTACCCCTCAAAGATTCGGCGGCGGGTACCTATTGAATTAATGATTGAGCATGATTAAGAGGTTTTATGAGTAATACATTTCCTTCTACTTTAGATTTGCCAGATCAAGACAGTGCAATAAGCGGCGGTCAGATTTTTAATACAGACATTAAAAAAATGATTGAGTCTTTAAACTGGGGTCACGCCCACATTGGAAGCGGTACTTTATATAGTCAGACTTTCCACAATAAGACCTTTCAAACCGCTGATACTAGCTCTAGCGGGGCTACTTTAAGAGTTAGAATACCTTTAATAAGTTCACATCACACTACTCTACAAGTTCTAACTGTACACAGCGGGGCGGGTACTGTAGATATAGCTATAGATAACGGGTCTACTACTACTACTACTAATTTAAGTATGAGTGACACAACATCTTTAAGTACTCTTAGCGTGACAGAGAATGAGATAACGGGGGTTTCGCTAGGTTCTAATAGTTACTTAACTGTAAACATCGGCTTAACGGCTACTGTAGCGACTTTAACAAAACTTAGAATAAACACTATAACTCTAAGATGGAAACCGCTAACGAGCCCGCTACCTACTACCCAAGCCACATTAGAATCTAACAAGTTTACACCGTTCGCCCCCGCTCGATATAACGCTGATACTTCCTTACCTTCTTTTCTCGGTCACACTGTTATAGATAACATTAAAACACTTAGAGAGCGGCCGAGGGTTTACTATGCTTTTAGCGGGCTCGGTTCTATTAATCACGAGGTCGGTACACCGTCCGTTTCATTTGTTGGATTAACTCTTAATTCGCCCCGTAATACTAAAGCGTATGAATATATTTTTAGCGGCTCTGATGATTTTGAGGATAAACTACAGATTCATTTATATGTAGAGAATTACACTAGTGACTATAATGTGAGAGTCTGCGGTCACACTTTGAGTATAACGGCTAACGGTTGGCTTAATTTTGAAGTAAACCCGCCGATCCGTTTATCTGAGTATTCAAGTGCTATTGATTTACCTGTTTATGAAATCGGTTTAAGCTCATCTCTTAACCTACCCCGTGAAACTACAGTAAGTACACCGGTTATAACATCTATGATGATTTGGGGGCCCTAATGACATTAATAAAACGCTATCAACCTTACATAGATAAAAAAGCGGTAAAGACCGGCGTACCTGTTATGGGCGGCGTTATTGGTCAAGCTATGGCCAGCGTCAATATGTTAGATAAAGTTAAAGTGTTAAACCGTACTCACATTAACGTATTATATAACTATAAGTATCGAGACTTAACCGGATTGATCGGAGTAGAGAGTGACATAATGACCTACTTTTTCACTCAATCCGATCCTCTAAATCTTTTTATTCCTACATCGCCCGAGGCTACACACTTAGCAATGATTATAAAATATTATAATACTGTTAATAGTGAGAAGAATTTACCCAGTGCGTCTTTAAGAGTAGAAGCTTATGTCACCTCACCTTCTTTAACTAAGATTGATGAAGGTTTTGAAATGAATCATGGTGCCCATTTACAATTAAATGGTAGCGGTATCTATGCTATTCATACATTAGACGCCTTTACAGGGGCCGAACAATTTGAACCCCCTACTGGTGGCTATACCGCCGCTACCCCGCCCCGCCCGCTCTACATACCGGCCGCCCACAGAGGGAAAAACATTTATATTAAAATGACCGCCGAATACTTAAATTTTGCGGGGGTTGATATATTGGAGTTAATAGCACAATGATAACAAGAGACCACGCCCGCCGGGTATTTGTTTTAGAAGTAAAAGGTTTAGCCGCTCGGTACTATAGCGGGGCCGCCCCGTCTACTATGTCTAGCTATATAGATAGCGGCTCTGAGATTGCTTTTACAGATATAAGAGCTATAACTAATGTTAGTTCATACCAGGCACAATTAGACCCAAGCGGCGGGGTCGCTGAATATGCACCGGTTACAGTTAGTTTAGCTATAGATAAAAAAAGAGGTACTGTAAATAATCCTCATGTTATTTTTGAGCGTTGCGGCCTTCGATCTAATATAGTTAAAGCTAAAATAGAAAGTAATATTCTACATGAGACTTTAGCCCCCTTTACTCTTAACGTAGATACTGACTTGACTAGTCTTAGCTACCCTCGCTTAATGCACATCGGGGCTGAAACTGTAAAGGTCTCAAGTGCTACATCATCAGCTTTAACCATATCAGAAAGAGGCGTTGCTAATACTCCCAAGCAAGCCCATATTATACAGAATCAAGGTATAAGTACGCCTGAGATCTTAACTGATATTACGACATTTAGGGGGCGGCGGGCTTCGCTATGGGTAGCCGTTGAATATAAAGACGGGTCTGTTAGCTCTTATACTGAATTGATAAACGGGTTTATTGAGTCTAGTCCGGTGGGCAATGGCCGAGATATAACTATTAATCTTTTACCCATAATAGCCCTTATAGATTCTAATGTATTGCCGAGATCAAATACAACCGGCTTAATTCATAACTATCATTACTTTGATGAAGGGCGGGCTAATACTTTAGAGTATATGATAACTAATGCTAATCCTTATCAAACTGCAGCTACTATAGATAACTCGGCTAATACTGTAGACATATTAGAGGCTGGCATAGATCTAAGTACTCTTTTTGATATTAGTATGACAGATAGCACTGGCACAAAGATCTATTATCATCCTAGACATTGCTCTTTTTTTAGAGAAGATGGCTCGGCTTTCGCCGAATCATTTAGAGATCCTAGATCAGTAGGTAAAGATCAAGGTTTTACTTATAGTGACGATCGGGGGGAAATTGATTCTTTTCCTTCTCATACAGTAGGGGGGTTATCTATAGACACGCCTACTAATATAGCTATGGGCCATAGAAGAGAAATGAAGAGAATTACTTTAGCTACTGATCAAGTTTTACAATGGCCTCTTTCTTTAAGAACGGCTATAGAAGATAATAGCCCTTCTAGTATATCTGGCTTAGCGGGGGGGTTTGCTCATTTCTCTATTATGCCGAGGGGCGATCAGGACGAAGTTTTAGTCACTTCTCATGTATATGAAAGCATCGGGGCGGCGGTTGAATTTTGGACTAGTACAGATACATATAGAACAAGTATAACGGGGGTATTTGATCCTACTGTTTTAGATGGGATGTACTGGGAGGGAGGGGGCGGCTTTCCAGATTGGCATTTACCCGATTATGAAAGACTATGGTACGGTTTCGACTTTCAGCCTATTGAGTCTACAAGCTACCCTCTAGAGCCGATTCTACCTAATGAGTTTAATCAAATTACCCGAGCAACCGGGCGGGGCGGCTATGCTCGTTATGAGAACACTAACGCCGCTAATAGTACTATGTCTTATAGAGTTAGAGGGGCGGCCCTTGGTTTTTATCAACTATTTGAAAAAGGGATATTAGTAAAAGAGTCTCTTAATTTACCGAGCTCGGCTGGCTCTACTGTATTTACGATCAAAGTAGATTACTATAATAGATCCGAAGGTAGCGTTAAAACTCAATATTTAAAAGCTACACATCAGACCGCTTTATCTTATGGCTCTACACCGATCGGTTACAGGATTCATCTTAAAGAGTCCTTTAATAGAGACAACCGATCTTTCGGCGATTGGCCAAATCAGACCCCCACTGAGATTTCTCTAGCCGATCGATATAGCTCTTTAAGTGCTAATCAGGTGCTCTTAAGAATCTTACAAAACGGGGGCGGGGGCCAAGTTAATGGTGACTATGATTTAGGAAGTGTAGGCTTAAACTTATCATCCTCTGATATAGACTTATTTAGTTTTGAGCAATTTACTAATTTAAGCGGCCTCTCAACTTTTGAGGGCGATGTAGATAACAGTGTTAATCTTAGAGATTTAGTTGACCCCGTTTTAAAAAGCATCGGGGCGGCTATGGTTATGAAAAGAGATGTTACAGGAAAGAGTAAGATTTCTTTAGTACCGATCGGATTAGAGCAATCAACGGGCGTCTTAAAGTCTTTTACTGATAACTCTCACATATATAGTAACCCGGCCCCCCTCTCTCTTATTTATGAAGATTTAGTCACAGCTATTGAGTTTAAAATAGATTATGAAGACGGCGATTTTAGACAAAGTATTTTAATAAATAATAGCGAAGCTATTAAACGCTATAATGATGAAGAGAAACAAATAACAATCGAGTTAAGAGGAATAAGAAGCCAAGATATAGGAATTACATATCAAGAAATACTTAATTTCTTTAAACCTGTATTCGGCCGGATCTTTCGGCTACTCTCTAACCCTCTAAGGATCTGGCGTTTTAGCGTGGGTACCGGTGCAAGTATTACCGCCGATCTAGGGTCTTATGTCGATATAACATCTAATGAATTAAAAGGTTATGGTGACACCTATGGAGTGACTGGTAAAATCGGTATGATTCGCTCTATATCTCAAAACTTGGTTAATGAAGGATCGGAATTAGAAGTACTTCATATCGATTCTACTGTGGTCGGATGGAATAGCTCGGGCGTTGTATCGAGTGTTATAGATAGCGATACTGTAGAATTAGACGCTAATACATACGCTCTTTATAATCAAATCGGAGAAAGTGTAACAGACTCGTCTTATTTTAAATCGGGCGATAAAGTTTTATATTATACTCTAGCCGATCAAGCCAATACTACCGCCTTAACTATTGATAGTGTAAACGGTAATCAATTAACTTTCACTTCTAATCATGCTATAAGTGTAACAGGTGGCATTATAACGCCCGATATAGCCGCTAATGTTACCGATGATCAACTTGATAGAGCATACTTAGCTAATGCTACAACCGGCCTTTTAAACGGCACTTTACAACCTCAAGAGTACTTATGACATTTACAAAAAAAGAATTAATTGAACAAAAGAAAAAACTTCAAGATGAAGTAAGACGAGCCGAGCGGGCATTAAGATCGGTTATGTTAGAATTAGAAACTAAATATATTCCTCCTATGTCCGACCGGTTGGGTGTACCATCGGCTCCGGAGGTTGTTTTAAATCAAGCTCTAAACGAGTGGGAATTGAATATACACGAGCCGCCCAAGGGCGAAGGCGAGCCAAGAATAGACGGTTACATTAGATCGAATCTCGGGTTAAACTGGTCTAGTGCCGATGTAAATCATTTAGATAAACCGACCCCCTACACTAGAGACTCTTTTTCATGGTGTGGAGCCTTCGCTGCCTTTTGTTATGGTGAAGTCACGCCGGTCTCATTGAGAAAAAAAGTCTTTCCTTCTACTTATAGGATGTATAGTCATTGGGCTAATTCAAGTAGAAACCGAGGTAAGACCGATATACAGCCGGGTGACATCGTTGTAGTGTGGACAAGCTCAAACAATGACATTAGAAAAAAATATCATTATGGTCAACATATAACACTATGTGAGTTTATAGACGGTGACGAAGTTCATACCATTGAAGGTAACGCTAAAGGCGAGATGTTTGATGGATCTACAAAAGAGGGCGTTATTAAACGAATTAGAAAGCTAAGTGACGTAGCTTATGTTTACAGATTACTAAGTGAGGATTTATGTTAAAATCAATCGGCGGCCGTAAAATGCTAGCGTTTTTTTCTTGCCTTATTGCTATCGTAGGATTAGCCGCTTTTAATAAAGCAGAGAGCCACATTCTAACGTCTATAGACGGTTTACTCTTATTTTTGGTCGGTTCTAATGTAGCGGCCAAGCGTACAAAGAAAGATGATTCTAATGAATAAGTTAAATCAGCAACCCCCAATTACAACCGGTAATTTTATCGCTTCTTATAATGCTACCTCTGTAAATAATACAGACTGGAATGACTTAAGTAGTAATGACTTTTATGATACTAATACAGGCTCTCAACTATCGAGCGGGCTTAAGTTCTCTAATATCGTAGTGTACTCAGGTAATACTAGTACAGTTTCTTATGTTAAGTTTAGAGCTAGAACGGGGGCGGCCGATGGTGTAGGGAATAGTGACGCAGTCATACCGGTCACTCAATCCTTTACATATGATCTACACACTTTAGAAGCTTCTAACCCTACAACTATAGCTTATAAAAAAGCGGTAGCGGGTGACGTCTTTTTTGTTATTGCTAGTTTTGTGAGGTAAATAATGAGTATTAAAATTGAAGGCTTTAAGACGAGCTTAGCAGGTGTGACCGGTGGCTTAGTTTACAAAGGTACACTAGACCCCGCAAGCCCCCCCGCCAATATAACATCAGCTCTTAAGGGCGATTGGTATTTAATAAAACTCGGCGGCACACTAGCGGGCGTTTCATTAAGTGAGGATGACCATATTGTATTTAATCAAGACGCTTCTAACCCTTTAACCTCGGCAATGTTTGACAAGATCGATAATACAGAAAACCCAGCTAGCGAGACTGTAGCGGGCGTTATCGAGATCTCTACTAATGCCGAGGCTACGGCGGGTACCGCTACAAATAAAGCCCTTGTACCTTCTAACTTATCTAGCATCGGTACAAGTCAACTTAATAACGACTCGGGCTTTATTACAAGCGGTCTTCAAAGCGGTGACAATGTAAGCGAGCTTGTAAATGACTCGGGTTATTTAACGACAGTAGCGGCCGCTTCTACTACTGTAGCGGGTAAGATCGAAATTGCTACCAATGCCGAGGCTACAGCGGGTACCGCTACAGATAAAGCGTTAGTACCTTCTAATCTTTCTAGCATCGGTACAAGTCAACTTAATAATGATTCCGGCTTTATAACATCAGTAGCGGCGGCTAGCGAGACTGTAGCGGGTAAGATCGAGATTTCTACTAATGCCGAGGCTACAGCGGGTACGGCTACAGATAAAGCGTTAGTGCCATCTAACTTATCTAGCATCGGTACAAGCCAATTAAATAACGACTCGGGCTTTATTACAAGCGGGCTTCAATCGGGTGACAACGTAAGCGAGCTTGTAAACGACTCGGGTTACTTAACGACAGTAGCGGCGGCTAGTGAAACGGTAGCGGGTAAGATCGAGATCTCTACTAATGCCGAGGCCACGGCGGGCACCGCTACAGATAAAGCGTTAGTACCCTCTAACTTATCTAGTATTGGTACAAGTCAACTTAATAACGATTCCGGATTTATCACAAGCGGGCTTCAATCTGGCGATAATGTAAGCGAGCTTGTTAATGACTCAGGTTATTTAACGACAGTAGCCGCCGCTTCTACTACTGTAGCGGGTAAGATTGAGATAGCGACTAATGCCGAGGCTACAGCGGGTACAGCTACAGATAAAGCTTTAGTACCTTCTAACCTATCTAGTATTGGTACAAGTCAATTAAATAACGACTCGGGCTTTATAACAAGCGGGCTTCAATCGGGTGACAACGTAAGCGAGCTTGTAAACGACTCGGGTTACTTAACGACAGTAGCGGCCGCTTCTACTACTGTAGCGGGTAAGATCGAGATTTCCACTAATGCCGAGGCTACAGCGGGTACAGCTACAGATAAAGCTTTAGTACCTTCTAATATCTCTTCTATTGATCTCAACCAATTAGACGAGATCAGCTATACAGCGGGGGTAGGAATTAACGGTCAAGTGCTTACTTATGTACACGCCAATAATCAATGGGAAGCGGCGGCCGCTAGCGGGGGCGGGTTTACCTATAACTCTATAACTAGTGCCTCTTCACCTGTTACGGCGGCGGTCTCCAATCATTACGGATCAGACACCAGCGGCGGGGCTATCGTCTTTAACTTACCTGCCTTAAGCGGTTTGAGCGGCGGCGAAGAAATTAGAGTCAAACTAAATACGGCGGGCAATGACTTAACAATAACGGCGAACGGGTCGGACACGATCGAAGGTGTAGGGAACTCTACCTATGTAATGTCTATAACTAAAGAGTCTGTTACTTGCGTTGCTGATTCCGGTACAAATTGGGAGGTAATTTAATATGTCACATAATAAAATTAAAGTGGGGGGGCAATCTCCAAATACATTAGGTGAGGTCTCAGTTGCTCTTGATAATCTTTCAAGTGTAAACTTAGGAACCCCATCAAGTGACCAAGTGTTAAAATATGACGGTAGTGAATGGATTAGTAGTGCAGCCCCGCCAGGCACAGAAGCCTATATTCTATTAGGCCAAGGAGAGACAGCCGCGTATTCTACAAGTGGAGCAAGTACACTTTCAACTTTAAATAATGCGATTCATTTATATGACACTGCACCCTTAAACACAATCGGCGGGGCTACATTAAACGAAGTGACAGGTGTAAGTGATTGGTATGACGACATCACTTTGCCCGCAGGTAATTATCAAGTCACGTCTCAAGTGCGGGTGGAGTTTTCTGCAAGTGGTTACTTTGGGTTTGCAGTCTTAAGCAGTGGAAACAGTCAACTTACTGCAAAAGCCGTGATAGGTGCAAACGCTAGTACAGCGGCAGAAGGAGTAACAACCACAATTAACAGTGTGATGACACTTTCTTCTCAAACCACAGTCAAACTTGCACTAAGAGAAAACGCTTCAAATATTGATTCGATTGCAAATCAAGGTAACATTATAAGTGAATTCTCTTATCTCTTTATTAAGAAAGTAAGTTGATATGTCACACAATAAAATTAAAGTGGGTGGTCAGTCTCAAAACATAAACGGAGATATTAGTTTAGATCTAAATGATTTATCTGACGTGACTATTTCTAGTCCTTTACTTGATCAAGTTCTGGAGTATGATGGATCAAACTTTGTCAATGCAGGATACGGCTCTTTTGAAAGTGACTTGAAATTTGGATTTGTATGTAATACGAGCGGATGGTCTTCAAGTGCTCACGCTTATAGTATAAATGACTACTTATCTTTAAGAGATTATCAAGCTACAATTATCAAGGATGCGGGATATAATCAAAATGACTCTACAGGATCAAACACGCCGAAAGGAAATACAAAATGGTTTGAGAGTGTAGACATTCCTACCGCGGGCAAATATTTATTTATCGTCACTCTAGCAAGTAGAGCGAACGCTACAGCAGTCTGGAGGATGTCAAACAATGCAGGGCTGTTTGGTTCTAAGTGCTACATTCATAATGACAACATTTATGGCAGTATGATGATGGGAATTGCTGACTGTGTTCAAAATGATATTTTCAGAGTCGTCTTGCTTGAAAAAACAGGAAGTCTTGCTCTGTTTACAAGCTCCGAAATGCGTTGTACATCTACTCAAATTTACAAAATAGGATAAAATTATGTTTTTAAAAGTATATTGTTTAAGTGACGTTGTTATGGGTGACGTTCTTCATTATAATGAGACTTCTGAACTATGGGAAAAAGCAACGGGGATAGATCATCCTCTTTGCGTTGCAAATGAAGACGCTACTCTAAGAAATGTCGAAACAAATGACTATGCAGTCAAAGCAGTTTTTGCAGGCCCTGTACTCGCCAAAGCGTCACGCTCTATTCCCGTTCAAGGTGGTGAGTTACAAGTAGAGAACGGGGCGGTCTTTGTTGATAATAATGCTAATGGTAGCGGCATTATTTGCCCTCAATTTATTGATAATACAGACCCAAGGGCCGCCGGCGATCTTGTTCAAGTGGTGATTCGATAATGATACCTTTCAATTTAAATCTTGATTTTAAAAATGTAGATAAGTTATTAGGCTCGCCTTTCTTATGGGTACTTGTAGCCGGGGCTTTCGGTTTTCTAATCGGTGTGCTTTTAATCAATCCGAATCTAGATAAGCGTGACGTTTGTAAAGATGAATTTACGATTATCTCTACTCAAGTTAACTCGATAGAGACTTTAGAGTCTGAGCTTGCCGAGTGTATAGCAAGCGGTGAAATTTCTTGTATACAGAGAGAACAAGATCTTTGTAGAGTAGAGAAAGAAAAGATTAAAGCGAACTGTAACGCTTTACTTGACCGGGTGATTAAGGATTGTAAGAAATGATTTATAACTTGATCTTGCCTCTTTATCTTTTAACGGCCCCTCTTACTTTAGATGATGGTCACAAGATTAACGCCCCCTTGCTTAAATCTGGCGAAGTCTCTAAAGATAGCGGCTTTCTAATATCCATCGGAGATATAGCAGACATACAAGCGACTTTGAGAGGTAACTCTTGTATGATCAGAGTAGCCGAGATTAAAGACCGGTTTGTAAAAGAACAAGGTTTAGCAGCTCGCCGGTGCTCAGATCGATTAAAACAGATTCAAGATACATTAGATGAGAGCCAGCTTTTAAACAAAAGATTAACCGCTGATTTAGAAGAAGAGCGGGTTTTTTCTAAAAGGCTGTTATATGGTGTAACTATCGGCGGGGTTATTTTGACGACTGCTAGTGTATTACTCTATAAAAAGTAGGTTAGATTATGAATAGTGACATGATCTCATTTAGTGCTATAGTCTCCTTAATCGGTGTAGTAGGTACTATCTTCTCTATAATGAAAGAGAAGGCGGCTAAAGAAAGAGAGATAGGTAAACTTGAGGCAGAGTTAAAAGCTCTTAGAGACCGGGTTGACCGATTAGATTTAAGAGGAAATCGTATAGACGATAAACTAGAACAAATAATAGAAGCAATTAGCGAGCTTAGAGCCCGCTTAAATTAAAAACACACAAAGGGAAGTATTATGAAGATGGATAAAGAGGGGCTATCGGCGATAGCTTTTGCGGCACAATATTCTCATTTAACAGAAAAAGGGCGTGAGACTTCGGCCGAGGCTATGGCCAGAGTTAAAGATATGCACTTAACTTTTTTTAAAGAAGACGTGCATAAATATATAAACGAAGCTTTTCTAGAAGTGTTTGATGGTAAGGTATATCCTTCTCAACGCTCCACTCAATTTGGCGGTAAAGCTATACTTAATAGACACTGGCGTATTTATAACTGTACCGCTAGTTATTGCGATCGGCCCCGATTCTTTGCCGAGTACTTGTGGTTACTTTTGTGCGGTTGCGGTTGCGGTGTAAGTATACAGAAAGATCATGTTAAGAAGCTACCTAACTTAATCTCTAAAGAAGATCTTTTGTTAAGAGAGAATAGAATTCATTTAATAGAGGATTCTATAGAAGGATGGTCTAATGCGATACATGAGCTGATATGTTCATACATCCCTCAATATGCGTCCGATTCTTCTCTAGAAGTAGATTTTGATTATGACCTGATAAGACCGAAAGGGGCCACAATATCGAGCGGCGGTTTAGCCCCCGGCCCCGATCCACTTAAGGAAGCTATTGAGAAAGTAAGGACTCTTTTAAAAGATCTTGTAATAAATGGAAAGCAAGCACTTAGCCCCCTTAATTGCTTTGATATATGCGCGGCTTTATCGGAGGCAGTTTTGAGCGGGGGGGTTAGAAGATCAGCTTCTATTATGATCTTTTCCTCTGATGATGAAGAAATGAAAACGGCGAAGGTAGGCGATTGGTATGAGACAAATCTTAACCGGAGAACCGCCAATATTTCGGCGGCTATGATCGGTGACAAGTCTCTAGAAGAAATTACTGACATGATTCAATACGCTAGAGACTGGGGAGAACCGGGCCAATACTGGATTGAGAACAAAGAAATCTTAACTAATCCTTGTGCTGAAATTGGGCTTTTCCCTCGCTTAATGATGAATCAGACCGGCGGTGCTATGGACTATATTCTACCTCATCAAATGAGTGACATCACGGGGGTAAGCGGCTGGCAATCTTGTAACTTAACTGAGATTAATTTAGCTAAAGTTAAAGATAAAGATGAATTCTTTAAAGCTTGTAGATCGGCGGCTATTATCGGTACGCTTCAATCTATGTATACTGATGAAGGTTACTTGTTAACAGCATCTAGAAAGATTATTGAAAGAGAGCGGCTTTTAGGGATTAGCTTGACCGGTATTTATAGTAACGTAGAGATCGGACTTAATCCCGAGATTTTAAAAGCGGGTGTATCTGTAATCCGTAAAACTAATATCGAGCTCGCTAAGATTCTTAATATTGACTTTGCTAGTAGATTAACGTGCATAAAGCCAAGCGGTAATACTAGCGTAGTAGCGGGTACCTCGGCCGGTGCTCATCCGTGGCACTCTGAAAAGTTTATTAGAACTATGAGACTAAGCTTAATCAATCCCGTTTATCAGTTTATAAAATCTAAGTTTCCTGATGCTTGTAAAGATGTAATAGAGAAAGACGAGGGGATTATAAATTTTGCGATAGAGGCCCCTCAAGGATCAATAACAAGAAAAGATCTTACGGCTATCGATCATTTAAACAGTGTAGCTCTTTTACAAAAATATTGGGTAGCCCCCGGCTCTAATGATCCTTTTAATAAAACGCCGGCGGTTTCTCATAGTGTATCTTGTACTATCAGCGTTAAAAGTGAAGAGTGGTCTCAAATAGCCCCTTGGCTTTATGAGCATATGAAAAACAATAAGGGGGCCGAGCGTATCAGGGGCGTTAGCTTCCTACAAGATGACGGTGACTTAAAGTATGAAGATGCGCCCTATCAGCGTATGGACGGAAGCAATCTAGAGCGATGGGAGTCTTTAGCTAAACTAGAGTTCAATGTAGAAGACTTGTTTAGTGTATTGGGTGCCAGTCCTGATTTGGCTCAAGATCCGGCTTGCTCGGGTGGCGGTTGTTTACTTAATTAATCGGTTAAGCTCTGATTCGATCTCTTTAGCATTGTAACCCATATCTTTTAAATGCTTAATGAAGATTTCTCTAACTTGCTTTTTTTTTCTCGGTTTGATTTTAGCTACTTGGTTGTAACCTAGTCCGGTTTGTGAGGGGTAAGTGTAATTAAACATATTTCTTAGCGTAGCCCAACTTGCTGGCGTAGCCACTAAAAGACCTTCTCTTTCAAGGATGTTTACTATCTGTCTGTAAGAGAATCCTTCTTTTCTTAATTCCCTTGTTCTACTCATCATTAGAGCCTTTTGTGGTTTTGTAAACTTTTGTCTACTCATTTTACTTTACTCTTAATATATTTAGAAAGAGACTTGTACTCTAGCCAATTATTACAGGCTAAGATATTTTTCTTTAAATCCTCAAATACATTATGGTCTAAAATGATGTGTAGGTTTTTAAGAGTAGAGATTAATTCGACTCGCCAGGGTTGAGACTGTACAGCAATGTAAGCGGCTAAAGCTTCTTTGTAATCTTCTTCATATACTTCTAGAGCCATCGGGCCGTAAAATGATTCAAAGTCTTCTACAAGCGGTTTAGCGTCCTCTTGTCTTAGGTGCTCAATATCTGACTTTTCAAAGAATTTAAAGCCCCTATTCGATAGCGGCCCGATACAATGTAAATATATTTGGCTTTCGGTCATGCTTTGAGGCTTTAAGCTTTTCATTTCTAAAGCCGCTTCTACAGTATCAGGGTTAGAGTTAAACCATTTTACAAAAGCTTGCCATCCTTCAAAGCTTCTTAGATCTCGGCCGGCGGGGTTAGGCTCGGGCGGGGCGGCTTTTACTACTTTTTGAATATGTTGAGGTGTGGGCTCTTGATTGATCGGCGGGGCTTGGTTTACTGGCGGGGCTGATGAAGGGGCGTTAGTGTTTTTTTTTACTTCTTCGCCCAAGGATTCGGCTACGATTTCTAGCCGCTCGTCATCAGACATAACCATATTATCGGCGATTTCATCGGCCGAATAGATACCGCTTACCGCCTCCGGAAAAGTAGCTCTTAATCCCATAGTAAGGCATCGGGCTCTCAACATTTGCATCGGCATTTTAGCCCAGTTAGCATTTCTTGTTAAGCCCTGCATTTCGGCCATCTCAATAGTATAAGTATAAGTATGTTCAAAATCTTCATCCTGCCGAGACATAATTAAAGTGCATTGACGATCATTCCAAGAATCAATTTTAATAAACTTACACAAACCGCTATTTCTAACGATACCGGCCATAGCGTCGGCGTTGAGTGTAGGCTTTCCTTTTAAAGAGTAAGCTTGTGTCATTGTTAAGCCCATATTGCCGCCGTAGTGGTGGCCGTAGGTAGCGTGCATTAAAAGGATTTCTTGAGCGTTAAGCCGGCCGCAATCAGAGAACACATTAGCCATTTCCATAGCTTCTTTAATGTTTTTAGGTGAGTAGATCGAATTAGACATAGTAAGTAACCTTTGTGTGTTTGTGTTTGTGTTTAATAAAGTAGCTCAGATTGAATGTAAGCTTTTTCATACTGGGTTAAGTCTCTAGAGAAAGAAACTGAATATTGAGAGAATCTTTTAGAATAGCCTGATACTTTAACTGATGTAGATAAGATTTCATCATCTTTAAAGCGTACTAACTCATACTCACCTAAGAACTCGATTAAGTCTTTTAGTGAAGTGATGTAAGCTTCTTTATTAATATCGTGACTAACAAAGTATTCGCTTACATGAGGGAAATAATCGGTCGTTTCTTCCGAGATAACAATGTGAAGAGGTGTAAACATAGTTTTAGCGGCTCCTTGGCTTGTAGCGGCTTGGGTTGTTTGAGGTTGTACGGTAGCGTATCTCATACCGAAAAAAAGAAAAGCAAGAAAGAAGACCACGCTAGCGGCGGCTTTAAGATTATCGTAAGGCTTAGGATCTGGGAAGCTCATTTGCTGATCTCCTTAAAATCTTGCCAAGTATAAAAGTCATCAAGGCCCGATAAGTCATTAGCTGCCTTAGCTAATTTAACGGCACTTTCATACTTAGGATTTCTTTTACCTGATAATATTTGAGATATAGTAGACGGGGCTATTTTAGTATATTTAGCAAAATCGGTTAGTGTATATCTATTTGCTGATAGATGAAGTTTAAGACTCTGTTTTAGTGTAAGTGCCATTAGGCTTCCTTTCGGTTGGTGATGAATAAGAGTTATCAGATTAATTCTTTTTTGTAAAGTTTTTTTTTACAAAAAGGGAAAGAAAGCTTTACAAAAGAGTAAAGGGAGTATAGAAAAGAAATAGAAAGGGGGGTATTATGATCGATACTCTAAAACTGATAAGAGCTGTAATTAATACAGACTTAAAACAAAGCGAAAAAATTACATTAATCGCTTGTATATATAAAGTGGATTGGAAAAGCTGGCGGGCTGATTATCCGATTAGCGTTAAAAGTTTAAGCGTTGAAAGTGGATTAGGTTTAAGAACGGTGACACGAGCTCTACAAGTCTTAGAAGAAAAGAACTATATTAAAAGAGTCGGTACACATCGGGCGGGGGGGCAATGGGCTAGTACTTTAGAGCTTTTGCCAAGTACAATTTTACCCCCTGCCAAATTGA
>Ga0098049_1000394_pt1 | contig 18207 bp, 19 predicted proteins | sample 13BtaG_FD_92582 | JGI IMG/M metagenome (GOLD analysis project Ga0098049, IMG submission 92582) | Marine viral communities from the Subarctic Pacific Ocean - 13B_ETSP_OMZ_AT15268_CsCl metaG | ecosystem: Environmental > Aquatic > Marine > Oceanic | place: Subarctic Pacific Ocean | collected...
CAAGGTGAGAACTTTATTAAGATAAGACGTTTTTTACCAGACTTTAAAGTATTAAGTGGTAATGCGACAGTCACTATACAGCTTAAAGACTTTCCATCTGAAACCGAATCAAGTTCTTCATTAGGACCATTTACTATAACCGCATCAACTAAAAAAATAGACACTAGAGCAAGAGGTAGATTTGCTTCACTTAAAATACAAAACAGTGCTCAAGATGAAAACTGGCGATTTGGTTCTTTTAGAGCAGATGTGCAACCAGACGGGAGAAGATAATGGCTAAAATAATTGTAAACATACCAGAACCTAAACCTGAATACGATGCGTCTAACCAAAGACAAATTATGGATGCTTTGACCACACTTAAAAATCAACTTAATTTTTCTTTTCAGACAGATTTTAAAAACGAACAAGATACTTTTAACTGGTTTATTTCATGACAATACAATACAAAAATCAAGGTTTTACTTTAGCCAATACTGATGAAACCTCAGTGTTAACTGCACCTAGTGATGCAAGATTATTAATTAAGCAAATACAAGCAGTCAACATACATAGTAGTGCTGTTACATTAACAACTAAATTAACAGACACTTCAGCATCTGCTACACACACGATTGGTAACCAAGATATAGCTACGGTGAGCACGACAGACATTATTACGAATACGCTTGTATTAGAAGAGGGTGATATACTTAAAATGACCGCAGAGACAGCAGCAAAAATATCAGGTGTCATTTCATACGCTCAAATTGACCGATCCCAAGAAAATGGTTAAAATGTCGCCATGACTATTACTATTGATTGCGAAGCAAAGACAAAAATCACTAATAAAAAATCAGGCTTAGAATATGCTTCTGAAGAAGAGGCTCAAGCAGATGTAGCAGATGCTGGTACTTCTACCAAAGAAGAAGACATTAGACGTGATGTAACTATCATTGTTCCTAAACTTGATCTCTTTGGGGAGACGAATGAGTGAGCCAAAAGGTGGCACAGAGTTACAATATGATATTTTAAATGCACGAGTAGATCAGTATTTGCTGAGTCATTTTCAAATCTGCACATCTATACCCGGTAAAGTACCTATTGATGAAAACAAGATAAACATCTTGTGGCAAAAAAATAGTTACGACCAACCTAATATCAAACCCTTTTTTACAGATAAAAGTAATCATCGTTTATACGATTGGTATGTATTCAACTCACATTGGAACTATGAAAAGTTTCGTATGATGTATGATATACCAACCGAAAAATGTCATGTTATTAAAAATGGCGTCACTAGTTTTCCAAAAAGAAAACCGTATAAACAAGGAGATACGCTTAGGTTAGTCTTTCAACCAACACCTTGGCGTGGTTTAAATGTATTATTATTAGCCATGCAGTATTTGCAAAATGAAAATATAATATTAGATGTCTACAGTAGTTGTGAGGTATATGGTGAAGAATTTGCGCATAATAATGACTCGGATTGGAAGGCTTTATATGACCAAGCAAGAGCGTTACCTAATGTTAATTATATTGGTTATCAGCCTAATAGTTTTATTTTAAATAAAATGGAAGATTACCACATGTTTGCTTATCCTAGTATTTGGGAAGAGACCTCGTGTATCTCGGCTCTTGAAGCTATGGCTGCTGGATTATACTGTGTAACCACCAATTACGGCGCTTTGTATGAGACCTGTGCTGAATTTCCAATTTATGTGAACTACACGAATAACTATAAAAGATTAGCGGAAAACTTTGCTTATGCAATAAAAGGGGGTATGGATCACTTACACGATAAACAAATACACGAACATCTTTTACTACAACAAGATTACACAAAACGATTTTATAATTGGACAAAAAAATCTATTGAGTGGACTAGATTTTTAGAAGGAGCCTTAAATGCTAGATCCAAGTAAACCTTTATGGTTAAACAAAAAGAGAGAACTAGGTATCTATGTAGCTACACCGGTGCACTCAGATGTATCTATTCATTACACGCAAAGCCTACTAGAGTTTCAAAAAGCCTGTATGGAAAAAGGTGTGAAAGTCATGTTTGAAATGATAAAATCATCGTTAGTAACACAAGGCAGAAACTTATGTACTGCTTCTTTTTTGAACAGTGAAATGTCACACATGCTCTTTATAGATTCAGATATAGCGTTTTCCTCGGACAGCATATGGAGTATGCTTGAGGCCGACAAGGACGTCATTTCTGTGCCCTACCCTTTAAAAGATATTAAGTTTGACAGACTCATTCAGAAGATACTGCACGGTGAAGTAACCACGGCTCACGAAGCACATGTTAATTGTAATACTTATCCTTTAAGGCTAGAAGATAGTGAGGCGATAGAGGTAGAGGGTGAGGGTGTTATTGAAGTAACTCATGCACCAACTGGATGTATGCTTATCAAACGAGAAGTGTTTGATACTTTAATTGAATCTTATCCAGATATGGAGATACACCAAGAGAGCCTGATTGACGGCAAATTACAGAAAAAACCTTATCTGTATAACTTCTTCGACACCTATTATGATAAAGAAAACAAACGTTTTCTTGGTGAAGACTTTGCTTTTTGTAAGCTGTGGCGTGATATAGGTGGTAAATGCTATTGCTATATAATGGACTATATAACTCATGTAGGTGAGTTTCAATATACAGGTCGTTTGTGGGACGAAATGAAGCCTAGTAGTGTTGATAGCACTGAAGAATAAGGGTAAACTTATCTTAATAAGATTAGGAGATTATTTTAATGGCCCCAATGTTAGCAACAGCCCTTATAGCCGGTGGAACAACTTTTGCATTAGCTAAATTATCCGGTGCGTCTACTGGGGATGCTTTAAAATCATCGTTTTTAACAGGTATCGGTTCATATGCAACGGGAGCCTTAGGTGCTGGTTTAAGTAAACAGGCTTCTGACATGGTGTTGACAGAAACAATCAAAGGTCAAGGCGGTAATCTTTTAAAAGAAGGGGTAAGCGCAGCAGCATATGGGTCAGGTGCTCCGATTAATATGGGCTTGGGTGTCTACGGTAGCGCACCTTTACAAGGATCAAGCTTTCTTTCTACAGCAGCAGGCAAAGCAGGTGATTATTTGTCAAAAGCAAGTACACAATTTGGTACTGGTGTTGCTTTTGGTTCACAAAAACTTCTTGCAGATATGAATAAACCTGGACCTCAAGTAAGTACAACAGATCCTTATAATCTAACTCCAGAAGACAGAAAAAAAATATACGATAAGCAATTTGCTAATTTAAGTGGCTTACGACAAACTTATGACTATTCTAATGACACACCTACTACACCAAGTTTTATGAATACCACTCCTACTTTTGTAAATACACAAAATATGTTTACTGCAAAAGAAGGTGCTTTTGTTGAAGGTATAGCACAATATGCGACAGGTGGAGTAAACTATCTACCCAGTAAAATAGAAAGAGATGAAAATGATGTAAATAATTATGTCAGAGCATCTGGATATGTCGAAGACGGATCTGGTGTTGGTGACAAAGATGAAGATACCATGTTAGCACAACTTGCCGATGGTGAGTTTGTGTCTCGTGCAGATGCCATCCTTGGAGCGGGCATCATGGCAGGTGCAAATCCTGAGGACTTTAAAGATATGCGTAAAAAGGGAGCTGCATTTTTTTACAATCAACAAGATCAACTAAAGAGGATATACGATCTGGTAAGCGCGTAAATGCAAACAAAATTTATTAAGTTTACAAAGTTTGAAGTAGAAAAAGTTTGGCCTTTAGCAAAAGATTTAGTCCAACTGGCTTGTGAGACAAACGGAGCGTTTGATGTAGATGACATCAAAGACATGTGCAAACAAGGAGCCATGCAACTCTGGTTGGTGATTGACGAAACCGATGAAGTTCTTGCAACCGTTGTAACTGAATTAAGAAGCTACCCTAATTATAGAGTTTGTGATGCACGAATCGTGACTGGCAAACAAATGAAAAGGTGGCATCACCATGTAGAAGATTTAGAAGCATGGGCTAAAGAACAAGGTTGTAAAAAAATGGAGTTATTTGCAAGACCAGGATGGGAAAAAATTATGAAACCAAAGGGATATGTGAAAACACATGTACAAATAGAGAAAGATTTATGAGAGCAGACATAAGAAAACTTAGTATAGAAGAAAAAATAGAGTTATTCAAAGAACTTTATTCTGATATTACAAATCACGGTAAAAACGGTGATGTGCATTTAGCGCATATTAATGAGTACGAAAGAAAATTACTTATTGCTCATGGTGGCTGTGGCACGGTAAACGATGAAACAGGTTTAACACAATACTTTGGTGGTGGTGGTAGCGGTGGATCAACACCTGCTGAAACACAAACAACCTTTAGCAGAGAAGCACCTGAAATTGAAGCGCGTAAGTTAGCGTTATATGATACAGCTGCTGAAGTTACCAATAGACCGATTAACATTCCTGAATATCAAGTTGCAGGACCCTCGGCTCTTGAACAACAAGCCTATCAAACTGCGACAACAGGCACTGGTACAGGTACAGCGGCTGTTAATCAAGGAATCGCTTCCGCATTGGGTGCACAAACCAAAGCTGCTGCATTACCGAATGTTGATGCTTTTTTAAACCCTTATAACCAATTTGTTATTGATGAAATTAATAGACAATCAGCTATGCAAGCAAATCAAATAGGAGCACAAGCTGCTCAGTCAGGCGCGTTTGGTGGTGGTCGTGAAGGTGTGCAACAAGCAGAACTCATGGGTGCAACACAACGTGCTGTTGGTCAAGCTCAAGCAGGAAATTATCAACAAGCCCTACAAGCTGCTCAGGCACAACAAGCTTTAGGAGTGCAAACTGATATGAATGTAGCCTCACAATTAGGTGCTTTTGGTGCACAACAACAAGCTATGCAAGCACAAGATTTACAAACACAGATGGCTGTAGGTCAATCACAAAGAAACTTGGCACAACAAGCTTTAGCAGCACAACGTCAAACTGATATAGCACGAGCTTATGAGCCCTATCAACGTTTAGAATTCCAAAAAGGTATTATGACAGCGCTGCCAACTGCGGCAAGTCAGGTGACATCATCCACGGCCCCTGGAACTAATCCATTAGCTCAAGCAACAGGTTTAGCTACTGCAGCTGGTAAAGCTTACAGTATATTTGGTGGCACAGGTATAGGAGGCGCGTAATGGCATTACCTCTTTTAGCATTGGGTATACTTTCAAGATTAGCTCCAGTAGCACGTACTGTTTACCAAGGTATTAGAGCAAATAAAGCTGTTAGAGCGACAGGAAAAGCAATCAGTAATCCATATGTTAATACCGGATTAACAGGTTTAGGAATTTATGATGCTGCTGAAAGAATCCCTGAGATGAAAGATAAGTTTAAACAAGGAGATATTCGTGGTGGAATTTCTGATGCAAGTATACTTGCCGCAGAGAGTTTTTTTCTACCAGCTGGTGTTAGAGAAGCAGGAAAAGCGGTAAAAGGTCTTGGTAGTTTAAAAGGTAAACAAATACTAGATAATACAGCTGACAAAATAGCTAAAGTTACTAGAGAAGGCACCGGCACAAAAACAAAAGCTGCAGGGGTTACAACAGGCATACTTCAAGAGGAAATCCCAAACATAATAGATGCTGATTCAGAGCCAAATCCTGATTTAAGAGATGGAAATGTAAAAAAAGAAGATACAGGTTTTAAATTTCCTAGTATTAATTTAATAAGTTCAGCAGAAGCTTCTGATGATGCGATGCTAAAAGCTGCAATTGATGCAGATAAAGATGTTAATACGCCAAAACTTGATCAACAAGTAAAACCTAATGTTGTAAATCAAGATCTTATACCCGATGTGGATATGAGCGATTTTAAAAAAGGTACTGCTGGTGATGCGGGACCAACAGGCACTGATGCTGAATCTATGAATATGGATTTAGCAAAACTTACTGATGATAAAGATGATTCTCCAGCAACGGAATATATAGCACCTGAAAATGATCGTGAAGTAGTTAAAGCTGAAGTAGATGAAGCTTTATATAGCAACAGTCTAGCTTTAGCGTCTGTAAGGGACACTATGAAAAAAATGCCCCCAAGTAATTTTCATGCTATAAAAAGTACAATCGATAAAAATTTTGATGCTACAGAAGAAAAAATAGCACAGATGAAAGAAAGACTTGATGAAACACAAATTAAAACATACGAAGAATTTAAAAATCAATTTAAAGAGATGTCAGGCTACGATGGTAATCAAAAACAATTAGATTATATTATTTTAAAAATGGGCTTAGATATGTTGTCTGGAAGATCTTATGAACAAGGGCTGTCTGGATTTTTAGATATATTAGGAAGAGCCGGAGGCACAGCTGTAGACTCAGCCATGGAAATTTTAGAAAGCGAAAAAGCATTAAATGAAGGCTTAGCATTAAAGTACATGGAATATGAGCAAGACATGGATAAATATTTATTAGCAGAAGATAAAGAAATTTTAAACGCACAAATTGGAAACTTACAAAACAAAAACACAAGCACATTAGAAGCATACAAAACAATGTATGATGCGGAATTTGCTTTAGATGAAGCATATTATAAAATGTTATTAAATAAACAAGAATCAGAAACTGGTGTTGATTTAGGTTTACTTGATAAGACTTTAAATGTTCAAGTTAGAAATGATAGTTTTTACAGAGGAGTGCAAAACTTTGTCGGTAAAAGACAAAAAGGCACTGGCATTTTATTTGTAGAGCATAAAGGTCAATTTGTTCCATTTAATAATTTATTTGGTAAAGATATTTCCTACGAAGAATTTGATATTGATAAAAATGCTAGAACAAAAGCGCAAACCAAAATAGATTACGCATATGCGGGTATTGAATTGACTCAAGATTTTGCTGCATTAAGTCAAAATCTAAAAAGTGGACCTCAAACAGCTATAGCAAAAGGTATAAGTGGTGGTGTTGGTGTTGAACTAGCTATTAAAAGCATATTGGGGGTAGATCTTACTGAAAAAGAAAAGGCAGGAAAAGGCACTTCTTACGCACAAAATTTACAAAAATTAATGAGTAACGATATTTATTATGGAGCAGATATTGAGGAACTTCTTGTTGAAAATGCTAAGCCTGAAGAAAAAGATGCTATTTTAGCGGATTATCGTAAAGCGATAAGTAAAGCCAGACAAGCAAAAGGTGGTTCATTCGTTGCTAATTTATACGCCTCAGTTTATGGTGGAGATAAAAAAGACGCAGATTATGATGAAAAAATAGCTAGAGTAAAAGATGCTCTCTCTAGATATGAAATAATTCAAGTTAAAATGAAATATATTATTGCTAACGCTAACAAAGCTGAAGATAGATTAACACAAAAAGATATTGAAGAAGCGGGTAAACTAACTGAAATTTCAAAACTTTTCGAAGATCCAACTTTAATTGAAAGAAAATATAAACAATTAGGGCTTGAATTAAATCAGAAATTTAACAATGCAATGGATGTTTTACTAGAAAACGGCACTGGTGATCAAATTGCAAAATTTGTAGCAAGATATCCAAAAGCTAGATCAATTATAAAATATAAACTTAAAATAAAAAAGTTGAAAAAACAAGAAAAAACCAATGATCCAAATATATCGTTAGATGTTCTTAAATCAATTACAGGGTTATAATATGAGCGAACAACAAGAATTAGCAAGAATACAAAAATTATTAGACAATAAAGAGTTAAACCCTAATACATTAAATCAACAACAGGTTGAGGTATTGGACTCGTATTTTAGAAGTGGCAAGCTTAAAGGCTATAATAATGTTATGGGTATCGCTCAAGAAAGAGATACAGCAAAAGAGGAAATTATTACAGCTGCTGAACAACAAAGAAACCCAAGTGGTTCATCAAATTTTGGTTATGTAATTACAGGTGATTTATTAGGAACCGCTACAGTCTATACCATGGACCGTAAAAAATTAATTGCAGCAGCAAATAACGCAAAAGAAGCAGATAATTTTAAAGTTTCTCAGTCTAAATTTGGTAGGGTTTTAAGTAACATTACTGAAAAAACTATTGGTAAAAGATTTAAACCACTCAGAAAATTATTTAAAAATACTGCCGATTTTTTTTCAACAAATGCAGACAAGGTAAGAAGGTTTACTTTTAGTCAAGCTGGTGCTACTGAAGCAAAAGCGATAGCCGTTAGTTCATTAGGAGCTGGTGGTGGTGCCGCAGTATACGAGTACGAACAGTATGCAAAAGGTTTAGCATCAAATGTTTTATATGACTTAGGTGACATATCTGATAGAGAAATTGATAAAATGAGCCCTTTAGAAAGAGGTCAGACAGCTGTATTAGCAGAAATGACCAATGCGCTAATATGGAATACAGCCGGTACTGCTTTAAGTCCAATTGTGGGTAAAATGTTAAAAGCTACAGGACGAACTGTTTTTGGGTTAAGAGGCGCAGAGACAAAAGCGGCAGCTAAAGAAGCCAATGAATTAGGTCTACCTTTAAACGCTGTTGAATTAACAGGTAATAAAAATGGTGCGTTTGCTAAATTAACAAACAGTTACCCAAAAGTCATAGGGCAAATACCTATTATAAGTTCTTCTATTGCTAAACAACGTGCCATACAAGCAACAGCTATGACAGAACAAGTTTTTAAAAATTTAACAAGAGATTTTGGGCCAATATTTCATACTCATCTTTTTGGAAAAGAAATTTATCCAACTATTAAAAAAAATCACGCTTTATTTAGAAACACTATAAATGCTAACTATGAACAATTACTTAGAAAAAGCGACATGATGGGTAACCCAGCAATAATACCAACGGATAGTGTAAGAAAAGTAGTTAAAGATATTTTAGATAAAAGAGAATCAATGAAACTTCCAGGTGTAGATAAATCTGATAGTGACGATGTTATTTTAAAATTATTCAATCAATTAGACAGTCTTGGAAGTTATCAAAAAGAACTAGCATACATAACACCTAGACAATATTTAGGTTTTCAAGAAGATTTACATGGAATAATTGGTTTGTCGGCTCAACTTAGTAAAAATAATAAATTAGTAGCATATTTACCTGCTTTAAGAAAAGCCATGGAAGAAGATTTTGGAAGAGTAGCAAACAAAAACTATTCACAAGAATTTATGACTAAAAATAAAAAACTAAATGATGATTTTTTAGCAATTAAACAAGCGGAAGGTGATGCTGCTGCTCAAAAGTTTTTAGAAAAAACTCAAACACAGTTAACAGAATTTGGTGGAGATTTAGCAAAAGCTAATAAATTTTTTGCAGATGTTATTGGAAATTTAGAAGGCGTGTCAGGATTAAAAACTGCATTAAGAATGTACGATAGTGAACTTTTAAGTTTAAATTCTCTCGCTGGTCTTATTGGAGACGAATCTCAAGTTTTAAGTAAAATGTTCAATGACATTTCTAACAGAGTGGTAAAAAATGGTTCTGTGGAAGAAGTATTAGAGTTTAAATTTTTATTAGGTTTAGATGATAAATTAGCACAAGGACAAAAATTTATTAAAACAGGGTTTAAAGATTTAGCGGGAAAAACTGTTAGAGAAAAAGGTGGTCAAAAATTTACCGCTGCTGGTTTAAAAGAAGGAGCTGAAGAAATCGTAGGAGAGTCCGATACTTTATTTAAAAGGTTTACTGGTAGAGCAGTCACTGATGCTTTTATAAATTCTTTTGAAAGAGTGAACAGAGACAAGTTTAGTGTTTTAAAATCAAAGCTAAGTATAAATCAAATTACAGAAGAAAACAGAGATCAAATGATTAAAAAAGTTTATGATAATGATTTTATAGATAAACATTTACCCACTGTTCCAGGAACTTCAGCTTTTGGGCCAACACAAAAAAAAGCCTTAAAAGTAGGACAGGCTTTTGATCAAGCGGGTGGAGAAGCTGCGGAAAACTTAATGATAAAAGATGCTTCAGCTGCTAGAACTGGTGTTTTTAATTATCAAGCTTTTGATGATGCCTTAGGTTTCAGTCAACCTGGTGCAAAAGACAGATTTATTGAATTGTTTGGAGGTGGTGCAAAAGGTAGAGCACATTATAGAGATTTTGATGGTGTTATGAGAGCATTGCAAGCCAAAGGTGAAGCCTCTTACGGTGATATTAGTACCTTCTTACAAAGAAGATTACAATTAGGTGGTGTAACTGCTATTACTGGTGGCGGTATGTTAGCTGGTGGTTTTGGAGCTATGAGTTTACCTGTTGCAGCAGGTCTTTTATTTGGCGCAGTGCTTATCGGTAGAGCTGTCATGAGTCCAAAAATTGCTAGTAGTTTATTAGAGGTCTTGACACCCGCTCAAAAAGCAGCAGCAATAGCTAACAAAAATAAAATGAATATTCCTTTTGGAATAACTTTTGGTATGACCACACCTAAAAAACGACAAGCTTTAATTAGTCTGGTAAATCAAATATCAAACGATGATCCTACTGCATTTGAGGGAAAGTATGTGCCTGAAGTAACCGAAGAAATGGTTATAAATTACTTAACCAGCGGTAAAATGATTGTGCCAAACACTGATAATGTAAAACCGTCTGACATAAATTCAAAATATAGAGAAAGTTTTATGCCAAAAACAACTGCTTTTCAAAAAGCACCTATTGAAGAAAAAAATAATCTAGCAGGGTTACATCAAGGTATCAAAGACGGTGTAGAAAGAACATACGCAAATAGATCTTTATTAGAACAACAAGAAGTTAATGCAGCAAAAGAAAGAGGTGAAGTCATTCCAGAACAAGTAGCTGAAACTTCTGAAATTAATCCAGTGCAAATTGGAAATAACGAGCCACAGACAATAGCACCTCAAGCTCAAGCTCAAGCTCAAACAAGACCACCAGAAGTACCTACTTTAAACTATCAAAGTATCTTTCCAAACGATCCACTTGGAGAAATGATAGCTAGAAGAAACGAATTACGAAATAGGCAGACTTAAATGAATATTGAACCTAAAAACATTATATATATTATTTCACCTTTTGTTTTAATAGGTATAGCTTGGGGCACATCTACAGCAACAATAAATGATTTAAAAAAAGAACAAGAATTAATTAAAGCTAAAGTAGATAAAGTTCAAGTAATGGAAGTAGAAATTAGATACATCAAGGATCAAGTAAATAAAAACTCTAATAAACTTGATACAATTTTAGAGAAAATGAAATAATGAAGCGCTTATTGTTCATAGCCCTAATGGTGGTAATATTTACACATGCTACAACTATTCATGCGGCCGACTCAAATATCTATTACAAAGACCAGCCTCCAGCAACAGCTATCTCACCTTCAATCTCTATTGGTGGTGGTTCTGATGTATGTGTGGTGGTAAGATCAGGCGCAATCGGCACAGGTATTTTTAATGCATCGGCTGGTATTCACGTCGTGGACAAAACATGTGAGAGGATAAAGCTCAGTAGGGCTCTCGCACAGATTGGATTACGTGTGAGCGCAACCAGTATTTTGTGTCAGGACCCACGGGTCTGGCAGGCAATGTGGGATTCTAACTCTCCTTGCCCAATAGATGGTAAGATAGGTGAGGAAGCAAAACAAATATACATCGAAAGAGGGATGGTGATATTAGATGAAAACAATAATATTGTGGGCACTCCTGGTGTCATGCACATCAATATTAGTAAGCCACGCCGAGACAACCTCGGACAACCTACTCAATAACCCAAACTTTACCACTGATACTAGTGGTTGGGAACTCTCGGACAATAACCAAGATAAGGTTAAAAGAGACCCTGCGACTTATTCTGATTCAGCGTCTAAAAGTGTAAGGTTTAGATATCAAGGTGGTAATATTAGTCAAGATGTAGATATATCAGGCGTGTCTGAGAATCATTTAATAAAGGAAATTAATATAAATTTTGACTCTATAGGTTGTGGTAATAGTGGCAGTCAATGGTGTAATGCTGGAGCTGATGACACAGTGGTGTCAACCATTACCTTATCAACTGAATCAACATCAGAGGTGTTATCAGAAACTACAGCTGTGCCATATGAAGATGGATGGGAAAGTTACTCTTTTACTAAAGATGTAATAGGTGATTTTAACACAGACGAGGCGTCATTAAATTTAACTATTACAGGTAATGATACTGGCAACTCTAGTAATTGGTACGGTCCCATTATTGATAATTTAAGTTTAACTTTAACTACAGAACAATATGTGGCTCCTGTGGTAATTGAGCCTATCGTAGTTCAACCAATAATTGAACCTTTGGTAGTTGAGCCTATAATTGAACCTATAATAGAACCTATTGTGGTTATTGAAGAAAATATTATAGAAGGTATAAATTTAGATATGTCAATTACAAATGATATTATTTTAGATCAGCCTATAGTTGAAATATCACCTATTGAAGTAACAGTTCCTGATATAAATATGGACATGGCCACTGACCTTGATATGCCTGAAATAGAAGTTGAAATACCACAACAAATTGAAATTAGCGTTGCACCTATTACAAATATTTCTGTACCCAATGTTGAAAATTTAGCTCCAATAAATGAAGTTGAAGAGATTCAAGAAATAGTCGAAATAGAGTTGCCTGAGGTTGTTGAGGTTGAGGTTGATGCAGAAATGGATTTAGAGCAACCTGAAGAATTAAAAGAAATTAATATGGACGAAGATCTTGCTGAAATAAGCGATGAGGAGAATAATAATGAGCCAGAAGAGACAGCATCAAATGATGGAAATGATGAAAAAAGCGAACTATCAGAATCAGACGTACAAGAATCCGTTTCTAAAGAAGCCGACGAAAGTAAAGTCGTCAAAAAAGATAAACCTAAAAACGATAAAAAAAGTAAAAAAAATGACTCTAAAAAAGCCACCGCTGAAAAACAAAACCCTACAACAAAGAGTAAAACAGTGGTGCAAAAATCTAAACAAAAAAATCAAAAAAATACTGTAAGCGTAGAAACATTGGGCCAAATAATATTACCAAACGCTTATTTGCAAGTTTTGCAAGATACGATTAAAATAACTGAAACGTTGTCAATACAACAGGAGATGATTTATGGACAAAACGCTTACGATCTCGTCGGGTTTACTTTTGAGTCTAGTTTTGGGGGCGATAGTGCCGATAGGTTCAACAGTTTACTGGGTGTCAAACCTAGCTACGAGAGTACAACATACAGAAGAAGCCGTTAGTAATTTTCAAGAAACAGATACTTCAATATTACAAGAAAGAATTAGTAAGGTTGAAGAAAAATCTCAATACAGTAGTAAAGCCATTGACGAATTATATGTAGAACTTGATAAATTAGATTCCGAGCTGACTGAAGTAGAAGATGAGTTAGCGACCTGGGTAGAGTCAGAGTTAGGTAAAATACACGAAAAAATAAAAAATAATAATCCACTAGGACAATAATGAGAATAGCCATTGCTGGTTATGGTTTCGTAGGCAGAGCCTATGCTGCCATTTTACAAAACTATCACGAGACAGAGATAATAGATCCAAAACATTATGACAGAAAAATTAGTCAAGATGTCGACGCTGTTATTGTATGTGTACCTACACCAAGCGGTATAGACGGTGCATGTAATATAATACATATTAAAGAAGTGTTACAAGATTGTCCTGATGTGCCTATTCTAATTAAAAGCACCATATCTTTAGAAGGCTGGAATTATATACAATCAAGATTTGATAAAAACATTTGTTTTTCTCCAGAATTTTTAAGAGCTGAAAAAGCTTTAGAAGATCTTCGTCAACAAGAGTACATAATGATAGGTGGCAAAGAAACAGCTTTCTGGGTGAGTTTATTTAAGAAAATTTTTCCTAGCTGTCCGCATATCATTGAAGCCGATCCAAGAGAACTTATAGCAATTAAATATTTTAAAAACGCTTATCTAGCTACAAAAGTTGCATTTTTTAATCAAGTATATGATTTTTGTAATGTGTCTGGTATTGATTTTAATCATGTGAGAAAGGGCATAGTTTTAGATCGTAGAATAGGACAAAGCCACAGTCAAGTAACAAAAGAACGTGGTTTTGATGGACATTGCTTACCTAAAGATGCTAAAGCAATAACACACTCTGCTTTGTATTATGGTTTAGATTTAAGCATAATTAAAGAAGTAATAAAATATAATGACAGAGTGCGAGATGAAACTAATAAAGAATCAGAATAGTTTTACAGTTACCGGTTTCAAGAGAACTTATCCATACGATTATAAAAACTATACCCGAAACGATAACGACGGACCACGAACTTATAATGTTCAAGACAAAAAGGTTCCTAGTGTGACCACAATTTTATCCGGCACTCAATCTGAAGATAAAAAAAAATCATTAGAAGCCTGGAGGAATCGTGTAGGACATGAAGAAGCTGCACGAATCACGAACCAAGCTGCTACCCGTGGCACAGAAATGCACTATGTGTTAGAACAATACATGAATGGTATAGGTTATTTTAATTTAAAAAAAGACGGTCATTTACCAAGAATGATGGCGCACACGATTGTAAAAAACTTAAACGATTTATCTGAAGTTTATGGCACAGAAATAAATTTAGCCTATGATGATCGTTGGGCAGGCTCTACAGATTTAGTATGTAATTACAAAGATAAACCTACTATAGGTGATTTTAAACAATCTAACAAACCAAAAAGAGAAGAATGGATTGAAGATTATTATTATCAAATTGCAGCTTATAGTTTAGCTCACAAAAAACAATATGGTAATATTGAACAAGGAGTTATTCTTGTTTGTACTAAAGATTTACTTTTTCAAGAATTTATTATGGATAAAAATAAGTTAAATGAGTATGAAGAGCGCTGGTTAGAAAGAGTTGATAAATTCCACAAAATGGCTAATTTTTGAGTATTTTGCCAAAAAAACGAGCTCCTGAGGGGCTCATATAGGCGTTTTTAAAGACTACCTAACCCATTGGTAACCCCCAAATTTTGCTATATATAAGCTAAAACATCTTCACCTAAAGTTTCAGCGCTAAGTTTTATTTTTTGATTTAATGCTCTGATTACAGATTCATCTACTGTTTTTTCTGCTACTAAATCTATATATAAAACTTTATTTTCTTGACCAATACGATGTGCTCTATCTTCACTTTGTTGTCTTTGTTCAAGATCATAGTTATTGCTAAAATATATAACGGTATTAGCTTCTGTTAATGTCAAACCATAGCCACCTGTCTGTGGATTACTAATAAAAAATCTTGTTTTATCATCTTTTTGAAATTTATCTACGGCCTCTTCTCTTTCTTGACTTGGTATAGCACCATAAATAGCAACAACACTTTCATTACCATATTTTTTCTTTAGCTCTTTAATAATCATTTGAAGACTATGTACCCAGTTAGCCCAAATAATAACTTTACCTTCAGTTTCTTCAAGAACATTTAATAGTTCTTTCATTTTTGCACTTTCGAACTCTTCAATAGCACCTTCTTCGGTTTTGATAAAACCAGCTGTCACTTGTAATAATTTGATAATCTCTGTTATTTTTGTATTGTATTCAACTTTTTTATCTTCAATAATAATTCTAGCATTTTGTTTTAACTCATCGTATATTTTTCTTTGTTTTGGACTTAGTGGTATGACTCTTTTTTGATAAACTTTATCTGGTAGATCTAAGCAATCTTTTTTTCTAACTCTAAATGAAAAAGATTTTACTATTTTTTCTAACCTTCCTAAATCTTTAAAACCCACAGCTAAATTAAAAGCTCTACCGGCAGAATTAGTAATTTTTCTCAAGATACAATATGTAGATTGAAATACATAAAAGTTGTCAGAACATTTTAATAAATCATTACCTAAAAAATTAGCTTGACTAAATAAATCCAATGGACTTTTTGTTATAGGTGAACCGGTTAAGATTCTTCTATATTTTGCTTTACGGCCTAAAGAAACAATGTTTTTTGTTCTGATAGCCGTTCTATTTTTAATAGTGGTAGATTCATCAATGACCATGCAACCTTTATTACCGTAATTACCTAATAACATATTTGCAACAGTCTTACCAGATTGATGGCTAAAGGCTTCGACATTCATAAGAAATATGTTCATCTTATCTTTATCAAACTTAAAGTTTTTTATTTTATCTACTTTATAAGTAAATACTGATGTGCTTATAGGACAATGTATGTCTAGCTCTCTTTTCCAGTTTTGATAAACTGTATTAGGAGCTACTACTAAAGCAAAATTAATTTTATTACAATGGTATAAGTAAGCTAAATTATCGATAGTTACTTTTGTTTTACCAGTACCCATTTCCATAAAGTAAGCGAAATGTAAGCGATCTTTACCTTCATTAAAGGCTTCTAGCTGATATTTGTAAGGTTTTGTTTTAAACTTATATTTTTTTTGCATTTTTATCTCCATAATTATCCCATATAATATGATTTTTTAGTTGACATTACAAGTAACAATTATTATTCTGTAATCTCATTAATTAAATGGAGAGTTCTATGGCTATAGATTTAGAGAAAGACTCCGTAAATATTAGTATAGATGTAGATCCATCAAAAACTAATATAATCGGACAACTTTGTCACAAGCTATCAGATACTCAGAAGAAAATACAAGGATTGGAAGAAGAAACAAAGGAACTGAAAAAACTTGAAAAAGAACTTTCTGAGATATCAATACCTGAGGCAATGGAAGCGGCTGGAATGGAAGACTTTAAATGTTCAGAAGAGTACGGCGGTGCTCGTGTTAAAGTCACTGATTTTATAACAGCCAAAATCAAAACATCTAATCAAGAAGAAGCGCTAGATTGGCTTCGTGATAACGGTGCTGGACACATGATTAAAAATACAGTTTCTGTAGATTTTGACACGAATGAAGATGCAGAAGCTCAAAACTTTGTGAAAGATTTACAAACTAGAAATTTTGACTGTAAACAGAAGCAAGGTGTTCACACACAAACTTTGAGTGCTTATGTCCGCGAGGAAATTCGTAATGGGCGTTCAGTGGATCTTGATCTTTTAGGTGTTTATCAATGTAAGAAAACTAAATTAATATTATCGGAGAAATAACCATGAGTAAAATAGCAAAGAAAGACGAAACAAAAGTAAGTACAAATGTCATCAATCTTGAAGATGATGCTGGAGCTGGATTAGAAGAGATAAAAAATTCTGATCTTAAAGTTCCTTACATGAAATTACTACAAAGTAGTAGTGACGAAACTAAAAAAGGTTCTGAAAAGTATATTCCAAACGCAGAACCTGGCGATTTGTATATTGAATCTACAGGTCAAGTATTTAAAGGCGAGGAAGGCATCAAAGCTATTCAAGTCTACTATGCGAATACTTGGAATGAATGGAGCACTAGAGAAGCTCCAGCAGAATCTAAACTACCTGCGCCGATTGTGCACACTGAAAATATTATGCACCTTACTGTAAAACAAGGTACGAAAGATATTTTAAAGTCGGATCAATATCGCGTAATTGAAGATACTGGTAATCATTTTATTATGTTGTTAGATGACAAATACAATCTTGTAGGTAAAGCTATAATTCCCATGGCAATATCTAAGAAAAAAGTATCTAAATTTTGGAACACTTGTATCAAAAATCAGAAACAACCTAAAGCAGATGGTTCTGGAACATATACACCAGCAAGTTTTGGTCAAATATACAATTTAGGTTCAAAAGCAGAAAAATCAAAAGCTGGTGATTTATACTTTAATTTTTCTGTTGACTTTGATCGTGTCATTGATTCAAAAAACCCAAAAGAAGTTGAAATTTATATGACTGGTAAAAAAGCATATGAAGATTTTCAAAATTGGGACATGACTTCAAGCAACCCTGAAGGTACAGCGGTAGCTTTAATTGAAGCTAAAGAAACAGACGTTTTTTAAGTCATGCACAAAAAATTGTTTACACTTTTTGCGGGTGACAATACCCGCTACCTCAAGTCCTTGCTTACCGGCAAGGACGACGAGAGGGGTAAGAAAGGTACAGACTATCAAACGGTCCACGAACCACTGACACCTGAACTATGGCAAGAGCACCTAGACGGCAAGATCCGCATAGGCTTAAAACCAGAGTTGAATGGTAAGTGCGTTTGGGGCTGTATTGATGTTGATCCTCACAGTTATACATCTTTTTCAGCTAAGAAATATGTAGACATTATAAAAAAATTTAATCTACCTTTGATTGCAGTAAAGTCAAAGTCAGGTGGATTACATATTTTTGTATTTTTTACAGAATGGGCGGATGCAAACAAAGTTTCAAAAGTTTTATCTAAAATAAACAATGAATACTTTCAAG
>Ga0098049_1000404_pt1 | contig 18005 bp, 15 predicted proteins | sample 13BtaG_FD_92582 | JGI IMG/M metagenome (GOLD analysis project Ga0098049, IMG submission 92582) | Marine viral communities from the Subarctic Pacific Ocean - 13B_ETSP_OMZ_AT15268_CsCl metaG | ecosystem: Environmental > Aquatic > Marine > Oceanic | place: Subarctic Pacific Ocean | collected...
CATTAAGTACTAATTCAGGGTCAGTAATACTCTGCATATCTTGTACTAAACCATCAGAGTTTATTCTTGTAGCACTACTTGCTCTATCGAAGTCAAAGTCTGATGATACATCTACTATTGATACGTTGTCTATTGAAAAACTCCAATCACCTGTCCCTGCCCTTGCAAATATTAATGCGTTAGAATTAGCGTTAGCAGTCCAAACAACTTCAAATTGTTGCTCACTACCATTTAAATCCCAAGTACCATTTGATGTAGTTAAACCACCTATATTAGAACCATTGTCTTGTGTTCTAATCTGTTTGCCATCTGTTCCGTTTACATTAAAAGATAACTTATATGTATTACCATCAACAAAAGAAAAACTTTGCTGAATTTGAACATATCCACCACTAATAATATCAACTCTTGCCCTACCATTATCGTAAACACCATTACCTGTCCACCCACTTAAATCCGTATCAAAAGTTCCATTAGTTACAAGTTCATCACCTGTATAAGTCTTTACAGAGTGTACCCTTGCATCACTATATGCAGTAGGTGTAAGTAGTATAGATGCTTTGTCTAGCAACTCGTAGTTATCAATATCCTTAACTACTTGCTTACTATCAGCAATATTCTCGCTATAAGTAGCACGACCCTTAACAGCCGACATTAAAGAATCTATCAGACCTCCTAATACTCTTTTACCTACTCTAATTGCTAAACTTAATCCTAACATATTACGATGTATATACTACCTCCATAGTAGCGTTAAACCTTACTGTTGTTTCATCTGCTGTTGACGGTGCTACTGTAACGATAAGAACATCACCTGCTGCAAAGGTAGCACTACTACCCAAAGATGTAGTTGAGAAGAAGTCGGTAGTGGTATCACCTCCTAAAGTTTCACTCGCAGTATCGCCTAGTTGTGTAAGGTCGATAGCAGCAGAACTTTCATCAGAAGGAGTACCTTTATATACTTTAAAACTTACAGTCTTACCACTTGTTCCTCCAACTAATCCACTAAAAGAGTTTACAAAACCATCTCTAGTGCAATATAGCTGTGCTTGTTGTAGTGCGTCTTGTGCATCAGCAGTAGGGTCAGTAACGACTGACGACCAAGAATAGGTAATGTTACCTCCATAAGCAGGTGCGTGTTCATCTACCCTTCTTACTCTATCTAACAATCCACTAACACGAACAAAATGAGTTTTCCTTAAATTGTCATCTTGCCATTGTAAAGCACCGCTAGAGTTCTTAGTAAGCAAAGTGTCATTACTAGCTGTACTAAAGCCTTTAGGAACGTGCAGTTGCGAATCCTCTAAACTACTATGTTCGTTACTAGCCATATTAAGACGTGTATCCTATGCAAATTCCACTTGTCAATGTAATCGCTGTAACCTTTCCTAAGAACAATGTAGTTCCCGCAGGTACAGTTGTTTGTAGAGCATCTTCACCCGTACACTCGTCAGCAGTAATACTAGCTATAACACTCTCCACAGGGAAGTGTAAGCAGTAATAGTTCTTGCCTGTTTGAGCAGCAGTAGTAAATACTTGAACATCACTACTAGGAGAATGACCTACCATTCGCATTAACGATACATTATCATCTAAAAATCCTGTTGCCATTTTATATTATTTTATTTGTTTCTATCGTATGCCCAATTCTTTAAAGCAATGTAATTTTTGGAGTAAGGGCATTCTTTACTCACATTCTTGCCTTGTGGTTGTTTAGTTGCTCTTGCAATATACGCAATAGCTTTTCTTGCTTCAGTAGCATTTGCAGAAGTCCAATCTGCTTTCTTCTTTGATAGCAAAGTTAAGTTTCTGTTTATTGCAGTTGTGCCTATACTAGCCTTCTTACTGCACTTGCTCTCCGACCATCTCTTTAGCTCAGAGTAACTCATATTAACAGCTTTCTTGTACTCTGTATATGTTTCATCAATCTCCTCTTGAGTAAAAGCGTTTTTAGTTTTAGTTAACTCAGATATAAGTTCACCCGCCATCTCATTTATTAAATCCAATAAATCAACTTGTTTTTCGTCAAAACCATCGTAGGAGTTATAACCATCGCCACCGTGTTCTCTACCGCACATCCAAGAGCCATCAGGCATTTGATGCTCATATCCATCAGCACATTTCTCATTTTTTCTTACTTTACCGTTCTCTACATCCTTCATAGATTCCTTAATTGGATGGTCTTTCGGTAACAAATCAGTATCGTGTTTACCGCCTCTATACTTACCCTTCTTCATAGCATAAAGAAAAGAGTTTACTCTTGCGTATGCCCATTGCTCAGGACTTGTAACGTTAGGTCTTACAGATTCAGGGTTTGTTTCATAAGCACCCAAACCTCTTTCAAAAACCTTCTCCAACTTCTTGTAAGTTACTTTTGGATTCCAATCAACCTTCAAGTCCTTCACATCCTCGTTGTGTTCGGTAACCTTGTTTTTAAGACCCTTCTTTACTGTTTCTGTTACTGCGTTATCCATTAGTAGAATATTATTCCATTTAACTTACTAGCTATATCCGTATCAGGCATTGAGCTATCTCCATCGTGTCCGTACAAAGGGTAATCGTTTAATTGGTCATCGTGAGTGATATAAGCAATCATATCATCCAACAATACTTTAGCCTTTCTAAATGTGTCGCTTTTCATTTGATTGAACTGCTCTACATTTGCAGGCGTGCTAAAATCGGAAACGTTAACAACTAATCCTGCCGATGTTGTGTTGTATTGTATCTCGTTCATAACCTCAAACCTAACAAACCAACATAATGCAGGTTTTAGGTAGTGTGTTAACAAGTCAGAGTTCGCAGTTGTCAAAGTGCTATTATGGTGTTGTGTCTTTAACTCCTCAAACATATCTAATCCAAGCTCAGGCTTAATGTGTGCAAGTTCAGCAATTTCAAGTATAGCATCACTTATCAAAGCAGTATCTGTTGCTTGATTAGTAAATGAAGTTGATATAACCTCTGATGCTGTTACAAACTTGTTGTATTGTCTTACATTTGCCATATTAGTCTTGTGTTTCGTTTCGTTCTACTCTAATTGTCTGTCTGTCTGATAAGAGCATATGACCATCCTCAATATCTTCTAAGTCTTTATTAAGCATTGCTCTTTGCTCATTGATAGTCAATACTTGCTTAGGGTCAATGTCCGATAAGAATGAAATAGGTGGCTCGTAAGCGACTGTTAGGTCATCCGTATCAATTCCTACCTCAGCAGAAATAACTCTCTTTATAGGGTCTAATAAGATGTTAGTAGTATCTCTAATAACAGTTGACATAGCTAAGTCATAAGCTATTCTAATCTCACTACCCGTATTGTTCATCTTTCCTGATGATACGATACCACTCAAGGCAGGTTGCCATCTGTGAGCAGTAATTATGTTTTGGTCAGTTAACTTCTGTAAATCTAGGAAATCACCATCTTCCTTGTTGCTTATAATCTGAACGTCAGTACCTCTACTGTCCTCACCGTTCTTTACAAGGAATAATATCTTTGAGTTGTTACCACTACCTGTTAATGTATCTTTGGCAGTTTCAACAAACTTCTCTGCTTCTGCTTCACCAAAATCACCGTTAACGGTAACAATAGCAGAAGGACTAAATCCGTTCTTAAATGATGTGTGATTAAATTTACCAATCTCATAGTCTATTGCTATGTGTTCTAATGCAGCTACATAATCAGGTAATCCGTAAAAGTTAAATGTACTTTCGTAATCCTTATAATGTATGATAAATCTATTAGCTGATACTTGCGGATAGATTGGTATTCTTTGTGTCTTTTGGTTTTTCTTATGGTTTTCCCAATCAGGATTGAAGAAAACGTGCTTCTTGTTTTTAGCTAGTCTAGCTGTTGAAGCATCTTTATGATAGAAGTTTACACCACCCTCATATACAACACCCTCTAGGTATGCGTTACCATAAGTATAATAATCGTCTGCTAGTTTTTTAAAGCAGTCCTTTAGACTTTCTCCGTTAGCATTAACATCTTCTATGAAATCAGCTAATGATTCGTTAGAAGTCAAGAAACCACCACCCGTAGTGAATGTAGTTTTCTGTGCTAATACAGAACGATGTGTAGAAGATTGTCTTTTTAACTCAGCTAGATATTGTGGAAATAGATTGTCTTTTCCAAAAGGAATCCAATCTTCTCTTAATCTGTCTAAGTCTTTAACCTCAGTATCTACCGTTGGAGTAGATAGGTTTACAAAAGCATATTTAGTGTTAAAACTACTCTTTGTCTGAGTTGTCTTTAACTGATTCTTCTTGTGCCTTTGCTTTGGTTTTCTTTGGTTTTGCATCTTCTTTGCTTACAAAATTAGTAAATCCCAAGTCGTAAACTTTCTTTAGTTCTGCTTGAGTTGCCTTAGACCAACTTACTTTGAATCCATCAAAAAAAGTTGTTCCTTTGTTTAGTTTAGATTTATACATATTGCAAGTATAATAAAAAAAGAAGGAAAGGGCAAATCGCCCTAACCTATCCTTTTTAGTTAATATTAAGCTACTGTTGCTGTTCCGACTGATGTGTCAAGTGTCATTGCACTTGAACAAACTCTTGGAAGCTCACCTGCTGAACAAGTGATTGTTACGGTTACACCGTTCTCATCACCTAAAGCAGCACCCGTTCCACCTTCAATAGATGAAACTCTTGCATACATTTGAATGTTACCTACCGTACTATCCTCTAAGGCATACGCTTCAGAAACACCTAATACATATTTACCACCATTATAATCTTGACAGTAAACAACTAAATTTTCATTTAGTAATGTTTCTAAGTTGCTCAAGTGTGAAGTTGAAATGCTAGGAACGTAAAAAGATACTGTGTGTTCAAACATTATAGTACCACCTTCTTTAGTACCTGCTGTACTAAGAGAGCCTGTACCCTGCTTTAAATCAAACAACTGAAATACGTCATTAGAAGCCAAAGCAACGCTGTGGTCATCACCTGCCGTATCAAATGTTACAGCACCTAAACTACCTCTTAACATCAAACCTACATACTGCAAACCACCTCTGATTTCTAAATCGCTGTGTGCTATACTTAAATTTTCGATTGCCATTTTCTTGTGTTATTAAAAGTTAAAAATATTTAAGGGGGAGTATTTCATCCCCCGTTAAATTATGAAATTGCGTCAGGTGTATAGAATACAGCTAATTTAGCATCTTTTAATGCTACACCAACCATATAAGATACTCTGAATCTGTAAGCCTTGTTATCTTGTGAATACCATTGCTCAACAGAGTTTTCATCAAAGTCAGTTCCCACAACGAAAGCATCTCTTGTAGTTAACATTGCTCTATAAGTTTCATTAGCAGCACCTGAGCCATTAATGTTAGCAAAGTCAGCAGCGATATGAACATCCCAATCTCTACGAACTACTAAAGGAATACCTCTGTAAGTTAACTGTGGAACACCGTTTACCAATGCACCGTAACCTGCTGCTGCATAACCTGAAGATTCTAAAGTAGAAGCCATATAGTCATCAGCGATATCACCTGATACGAAGAAAACGTGATTTCCTGCTTCTAATAACTCAGGAGAAGCAGCATCATATAATCCTTGTAGAATCTTAACACCGTTACCCGCAGCTAAAACTTCATCTTCAGTTTGATTCATATCTGTGATAGTATTTAATTCAGTTGCACCACCATCGTTAGCAGCTTGGAAAATACCACTATAAATACCGTAGTCAGCGTTAGCAGAATCAACATCTCCTAACCATACTTGACGGTTAAAGTCAGCTTTAACACCTTGTCCGATTAAGTCAAGAAGAATGTTCTTAACGATAGTACCGTCAACGTTGTCAAAGTCGTGCTGACCTCTCATTAATTGACCTTTCATTTTATTGAAAAGCTCGTTTGCTCTAAACTCAACCTCAGCTTCTACACGAGAAGGAGTGATTGTGATTGTAGCACCTTTGTCTGCATCAGCTTCAGCAGAGAAAGCACCATTAGTGAAAGCCTTAGTAATCTTTCCTAATTGGTTGAATTTGTCTATTACAGTAGTACCTTTAATGTTAGGTAATACTTCCATATATTGCATATAATCCTGACCCATAAAGATAGGCTCGATAATGCTTCTGTTTACGTCATACTGCTCAACAGTTGGTAAACTTGTTAATTGTATTGCCATTTTTTTTAATTTATTATTTTAAAATTGATTTAGCAAAAGCATCCCACTTGTTTACTACAACATCATTTTCGTTGATTGCAGGGTCAGAATCAGCTTCTACGTTAGTTTCAGTAGCTTCTAATTTCGCTAGTTTAGCTTCCATATCAGCAACCTTGTTTTCTAAGTTAGCGATAACGCTTTCTTTTTCTCCAACAAGACCTGCTAATTCTTCTTTTTCTTCTACTAGAGATTTAGCGTTTTCCTCAAGCTCTTCGAACTTGTTAACGATAACCTCATTATCTGAAATAGAAATAGAAACTTCTTCAGCAGGAGTAGAAACTTCCTCTCCTTTAACAGCGTTTAAGATTTCCTCTTTAACACCGTTGAACCAAGTTTTTAATTCTTCGGTCATTTTAATTGATTTTTTGTTAGTAATTAATTCTAATTTATCCTTAACTTCTTTCTCGTTTACGTTTGTAAACTTAGATAAGTCAAAAGATGCTGCAACTTTCATAGGCTCTGTAATTGTATCTATAAAGCCATAGTCCATTGCTTCTTGACTAGACAACCAAGTTTCTTTATCCATCATATCAGAAAGAGTTTCAAACGAAAGGTTTGACTTCTTAGAATATATTTCGATAATTTCATTTTTTATCTTGTCAAGTAAATCAGCAGTCTTACGCATATCTCCTGCTTCACCTGCCGATTGTCCGAAAGGATTGTGTATCATAAAGAATCCGTTTTCTGACATCTCAATGTTATCTCCCGCCATAGCAATGACAGTTGATATAGATGCAGCTAAACCTTCAATCTTAATGTTTACATATCCATTGTGAGAACGTAAAGTATTGTAAATAGCTAAACCATCAAATACACTACCACCAACAGAGTTGATGCGTAATGTGATGTCAGCAGTTCCAACAGCCTTTACTTCTTCTATAAAGTTTTTAGCAGACGTACCGTAATCACCTATCTCATCATAGATAGATATTTCTACGTTATTATCCGCTTTATTTTCTATTGAATACCATTTGTTCATTTTGCAAATTTAATTATTAATAGTTAATATCTTTCGCAGAAATGGTCAAAACTACCTAATGTTGTAATCCTTGTTGTATTTACGCTTGTGCTTGTAGATTATATTCTGTATAGTTCTCTCTGACACATCATACTTAATAGATATATCCATATAGGTATAAGTATAGTTATTGTCATTCTCCAAGAGTATTCTGTCAAAATCTCTTATTATCATATAATCCCTTAGCTTTCTAGGCTCAATAAGACCTTTCTCTGATAGATGGTTCAGGACATTCTTTATTCCTGCTTCCTCAGAGTATCGTGCTTTGACTTCATTGTATATGATGTCTATGAACTCATCAACAATATCAGCACTATTCTGTCTTATCATATGCAAATATATTAAAAAGTAGCCTGACTTTCAATAGCAGATATTCTATTCTGCACATCTGTCATATCACTTTCTACGATTACAACCTTAGAACTTCCCATTCCTCCGCTTATTAATTGTTGTGCAGACCTTAATTCACCACCCATCGCAAACTTCTCTCCACTATTGAGTAAACCACCATCAGCGAACTTAACACCATTACCATTGTAACTGTTTATTGCTGATAGCACAGGTCTAAACATACTTGTTGATTTCTTGTTGATAATTGCTTCACCACCTTCTGCTTCGTGTATTCTACCACCAACTCTAAATTTAACACCGCCATTAGCGTGTGATGCACCTTGAAACATACCGCCTCTTGTAAGACCGCCTTGCTCAAACTCACCGCCCTGCTCTCCATACCTTTCCGTATCAGATGAACCGCCACCGCCACCTCCTAGAAGATTGTTAATTAAAGGCGTTATTAAAGATTTCATACCAACAGCCAAACCAACCTTTGCCAAGAAAGGAATAGAACCGTCTTTCCAAAGTGATGACATTGCCTCTAACAGTATCTCATTAACCTTCATACTTAGTAGATTAGCGAGTGCTTCTTCTGCTGTTCGAGCATTTAATATTATATTTTGTATTTTTTCATCCTCTTTTTGCTGCAACAACGCTAACGCTTGTTGCTCTTTCTCGTATCCATCTCTAGCAGATTCAAAAGACTTTTGCTGCTCTGTTCTTTTCTTAACCTCTAAAGCAAGTAGCTTTTCTGCTGCTTCATTGTGTGCAACGGAGGACATATTGACAAGTTCTAGTTCTTTTTGATACATCTCAAACTTCATATCAAATATAGCTTGTTGCAACTGCCCTTCGGTTGATATCCTGCCATCTACATATTGTTGTTGCAAATCAGAAGTTTTATCAGCTATCGCATTTTCTATTTCTCGCATCCTATCTGAAACAATGCCAACGTCAGGCAAACCTATTACAGGTGGAACTTCAATCCCGCCATCACCACCTGTTGATTTGACAATTAAATCTTCAACTGAACCGCCTAAGTTGGAATATGCTTTAATTAAAACATCATATTCTTTTTTAAGATTTACAGCTTCTTGCCTGTTTCTTTTTTGATTTTCTGTATTTTCATCAAGTGATAGATTAAGGTTTGACATTTCGTTATCAACACCTTGTAGTGATTCAGATGCAACTTTATTTGTAACAGCACTTCTTTTTAATATTTTATTTTGCAAATCAGTTTCTTCAACAAACAACTTAACATTTTCAGCTTCTAATTCAAGCTGTCTATTTTTAATCTCTAACAATTTAGATTCAGCAGCCATCATATTTATGCGAGTTTCCATAGATTTATTTGCTGCATCTTGAGCTATCTTTATATCCTCCAAAGTAGATTCTTCATCCAATAAATTAGGAAGATAATCTTTGTACTCTCTATTTAATCTCCCTATTATTCTATTTCTAGTTTCTTGCTCTATATTTGTTCTTTGTAAGGTTTGAAACATTACATCCATATTGTGAGCATCTCTAGCTAATTGTTCTTCCAAAGGTGTTTCCAAGAATTTAGCAACACTATTGAAGAATGAAGCGAAGCCATCAATAAACTGTTGTAAAGCAGGTGCGAAAGAATCAATAAAAACAATTCTTAATCCATCAATAGCTGACTGAAACCTTAGAACAGCACCCTGCAATGAATCACCTATAATTCCTGCCATATCAGAAGCAGCACCCGATGAATTTCTAAACGCTTCCGTTTGTTCTTCTATCTTATCAATATGCTCTATCATTGTAGATATAGCAGCCACCTGTCTTACATCTACAACCTTTAGCATTTTTTCTACGTTAACACCTTCATCCCTCATTCTTCTAAACTCACGAACCATATCTTCTCCTGAGTTTACCGTAAAGCCAATAGACTTGGCTAAATCAGATGAAGGGTCGCCAAGTTTAAGGAATATGTTACGAAGTGATGTACCCGCAATAGATGCCTCAATACCCGCATCTGTAAGAACACCCATAATAGAAGTGGTTTCTTCTAAGTCCATACCTAGAAGTTTTGCAACAGGAGAAACCTTTGTCATTGATGTTTGAAACTTCTCAAGTGTAAGTGCAGAACTTGTAAATGAAGCTGCCATAACATCGGCTACTCTTGCACCTTCACTAGCATCTAAACCAAAACCTCTAATAGTAGAACCAATTACTGTTGCTGTTCTTGCCAAATCCTCTCCCGTAGCTGTGGCAGCTAATAAAGCAGCTTGTTGAACATTTAAAACCTCTGAAGCTGTAAAACCTAGCTTTGAGAAGTTAAGTTGTAATGCAGCTACCTGTTCTGCTGTAAAGAACGTTGAACGACCTAGCTCTTGTGCAGTTTTGTTTAGTGAGGTAAATTCAGTTGTTGTTGCACCTGATATTGCTTTTACCTTTTGCATCTGAAACTCATAACCTTTGAAAACATTAAATGCCTGTTGCAGTTCTTTTCTAGCGAATTGTTGAACTTTATTGAAAGCAACTAAAGCAACAGTAGCAGCACCTATTGCTTTTGTCATACCTACAACACCAACAGATGTGTTTTTTGAAGTTTTACCAACATCTCCTGTTGCTTTTGAAGCCTTATTGCTTTCCTTGCTTAATTCATCGTATTTACCATTTAACTTAGTTATCTCGGTATTTAACGATTTAATATCATTAAGTCCTAATACTTTAATCTGATATACTGATTGCTTCTTTGCCATTATATTTGTTTTGGTAATTGTTTAAATATATTATCTATGTCTTGTCCTATTGCCTTGTGTATTGAATTGTCATTTGTTCTTCTGTACGCTTCAACAACCTGCTCAATAAACTTTGTTTTACGATTATTATTTGATTGTGCTAAACCCTCCGCAGAAGGTAGTCCTTCTCTTGCTATTTTCTTTGCTATGTTATAAGCAATTAGTTCTTTCTCGTTTTCATCGCTATAACTTATGCCTTTAGCATCTATCCACTTTTTTATAGCTGTTACGTTTGGAAAGAAAGGCTTAGAGCCATCATTAACAACATCAACATAATCAGCATCAGTTGTTATAATTAAGTCAGCTTCATCAGCATTATATTCAACGTTTTCTTTTAAGCTAAAAAATAACTTACCCGTAGCAATGGAGTTTTGGTCTTCCAACTCACCTCTAAAACCTCTAACAAGTTTCTTGCCAATGTCATTCATTGCCCTATCAAATGTCTTTAAAACGTTCTTCATTATCCTTTTGCTAATTCTGAATTTTTTATTATTGAGTTTTCAAGTTTATCTAGGTTTTCATATAAATAACCATTGTATGCGGAAAAATGATATATAGAACCATTAAAAGTTGGTATTGATATGTTTCCTATTTTTCCTATTTGGTCAAAGGTAAAATCTGTTATTGGTATTACACCATTGAACACTTGAGTACCGTTTTCCCTTATGTATATTTTATTATTATTCCTTTGAATAGTAATAAGTAATTTCCTACTACTAGGTTGCCAATATCCTGTTGTGCTAACTACAACCTCGCTACTAGAAGAAAAACTCAAGTTGTAAGATTCATTGTACGATTCTCCTATTGATAAATACATATCATTGTCATCACTTTTACCTAACAACCTATATTGTTTATGATTAGGTATTGCTATTGGATTTATGTAAAAAAACATAGTAAAATCTCCCGTAATTGTTATTGGTGAATTTAAACTCATAAAACTACTGTTAGACCTATTAAAGTATAATGGAGAAAATCCGTTTACTCCATTTGCAAACTCTCCCAATATTGGCTTATTGACTTCTGTTGTTTGTTCTAAATGTAAATCGCCAATAGAACTACCCCAATACTCTACTATACCACCTCTTTCAATTATTAACTTTGAATAATCAAAAACGTAAATTGGATATACCGTTAAATCATCTTCTCTTTGTGATATATTAAAAGATGCTTGAGATGTAGATGATTGCTGCAACCTTAATCTTGACTGCTTGGTCAACCTAACATTCTCGTAATACTCTGATTGGTTTTCATTAACCTTAGAATAAACAACCTCTTGCAACACACCTTCAACGGTACAATAAACCTTTTCACCCTCCTTGCTTTGAAGTATTTGTTTTTGATTAGAAAAATCTCCTATTATTTTCATTATAAGTTTATATCATTAACTAAATCCATAACATTTCCAACTGTTTCGGCATCGTAACCTAAGTTGTAATAATCTACTAACTCAACTCTTGTTGATTCTTTTTTGTGTGGCTGAAAATCCACTATTTTATTTATTCTGTGATAAACACCATCTATTACTACTAGCTTACTAAAATCTATGTTGCACACATCAGAGTAACTCAAATTAATATACACAACCTTTATTCTTGGTTTTTGTTTTAACTGTTTTATCATTTTACTATAAAAGTTACTAAACAATCCTTTTTGAATTATTGTGGAATTTGTAGCACCACCTGCATCTTTCAAGTACAATTTTTGACTTACGTCTGAAAAAGAAAGATTGTTGTCTATAAAGACTTCAGAACCATTGTATGTTCCCATACTTAAATACTTTCTTGTTCTATATGTGGTAGTTTCATCATAATCTGAAGCACTTAAATTTATAAACGCTGCTTTTGTAAATAAAAATTTGTTTGTGCTTTCGGCAGATAAATCATTATTTGTGGCTTGATGATACCTTTGCCAAGAGCCATTTTGACCAACATTTTTTGTTTTATTAGCAGTTGACATATATTGATTCGGCGGATTTAACAACAATATTCTTGAGCCAATAGCATAAGATTTTTCTGCCCTTTCTGCTGATGGTGCGTTATTATTTATATTGCTAAAATCTTTATGATAAATTGGTATTAAAGGAGTGTTAGTAACGCTAAATGAAGATGATGTATCGTCTATATAATCAGGCTCATACCAATTAAATGATGGTGAAAAGTATTTGTTCTCAACAATAAATTCACCTTCTAAAAACTCACCCGTTGTATTAATTTCTTTATAAGCACCCCAATCAACATCATTTCTTTTGTTATATCTTTCAAGAAAAGCATCATTACTAGCATCCTTATACTTAAATATAATTTTAGATTTTATATCGTATATAAAGTCTTCACTTGTATTTTTCGAGTAATCTATTTTATCAGTCCAATCATAAGCGTTATTAAAAGAATAGAAATAATCATAAGGCTCTACACTTACAATCTTAGCTGCTGAATCAGTTTTAAATTGTAAATTAAACATTTGAGATACACCTGCAACAAAATCAGATTGCTTCCCGTCAGGTAGCATATATTGTATTTCAGGAATCTCCTCTCCTACTGAAAATTGTGATGCACCTGTAATTTCAAAAGTTCCCCCAATATATTTTGTAATCATACTTCCTGCATTACCTCCTGCATAATCGGTCAGTCTAGGAACTACAACAAATAAATACGATTCAGATGTGTTTGTTGGTATTGTGGTAAAATCTCCCGAAAAGTTTTCTTCAAATATTTTTACATCATCATCTTCGTCAATGTTATGTGTTCTTGTATCACTTTTCCAAATAAGTCTTGAGCCTGTTGTTCTTGTTAAGGCTTCCTCTACATCATCATAATATAAATCAGAAGAATCATCTGTTAAGTTAGTTTTCCAAACTTCTGCGTGTATTTTTATTTCAACAGTTTCATCAAGTATATTTGCATTAAAACTAGCAGAACCAACCTCAACATCTACATTCCAAGTTAATTCGTGTAAACCGCTATTGTTGACAACAACCATCGAGCTTCCTAATCCACTATTATTTGTTCTAACATTTCCTTGATAGCTACTCGAAACATTAGGGTTTATGTCTGCGGGGTCAACAAAGTCATTACCATAAAAAGCGTATCTTGCGTATTGTGCTGTTGTAATATTAACATTTGGAACGTCAATACTTGTACCACCAACAACATTTCCGTTTCTTTTATTTATTGTAGGGTTTCCAACTGCTCTTGATTCTACTTCTGATTGAGGTTGATTTGCATAATAACTTGAAATTTGCTCAGGAGAATCATTCTTTTCTATCTTTCCGTTTCTAAGATTTACTTGTTCACCATTCTTTTCAAACTCTAAGGGTATAATTAATGACTTAAAAAATTGACTATCACAAAACTCACTATTAACCTCATATCCTTGACCTTGAAAAATCTTATCCCAAATATTTTTTAGATAAACACAAGGCACAAATTCTAAATCAGTAACGTGGTCTTTTGGACTTACTCCTTCACCAACAGAAAGTAATGGGTATATAATTTTGTCTTGATTTTTAACATAATCAGTATCAAAACTTGGATGCTGAGTTACATCTTGAACATTAACAAACGTGTGATATGTTGGAGTTATAGTTCCATTCAACAAGCTAAGATAATCTGAGTATGGACTACTGCTAAACTTCATATCCTTTAACTCTAAACTCTTTAGTCCGTTTGCCCAATCCATATTATCGCCCAAGAATATGCAATCATACTCTAACACATCCTTTTGTTTATTAATTTTACTCATTCTAAGAGTTCCGTACATTATAGGAAGGTTGTCAGAATATATACAGGCGGGTATATCTTTTCTGATTTTTTTTATATCAACGTTACCGTCTTTATATATATGATTAAAAAGTTTATTGTTGTTTTTTGTTGCGGGAACTTTAAAGGTTTTACTAAAGCTACCATTTCTTGAATTAAAATCCCTTATGTCAAAATTCTGATAAGTCAACGACAAAGGAAAGTCATCGCTTGATGTAATATCAAGATTACCTAATATGCCATCTGTAAAATCTCTTAACTCAACTCTTATTTCTGCCATTATTGTATGGTTCTTTTAGCTTTACTTTCTATATAATTTACTGTGCATCTTTGCAGGTTCTCATTGTCAAACGTAGTAACACTAGCATCCTTAATTACAACAGGAACATAGTAGTTTCTATTTAGTGTAGAATACCAACCTTTAGAGTTAGGTATGTCTGTTTGATATTCCCTTACCACAATGTAGTCTATCTGAGTAATATCACTTTGGTCATCGTGGTTAACCAAGAACATTGGCTTTATATATCTTACACCCGTGTAAGCTGTTGACGGGTTATTAGGGTCTTGTGAGTTTGATGTGTACGAATCAGAGTTCCCTGAAACGTAACCTCTAAATGTTTCCCATCTATCATTAGCAGTTTGGTCGTAATTACTTAGCGTAACATAGTGTGCGGGTGCTGAGTTTGTTGTTCCATTAGAGCTTATTAGTGTAGTTCCATCAGCAGCAAGTCCAACAAACCCACAGTAATGTGTGCCGTTGCTAGTTCCGCTACTTTTCATCCTTATCTCTATTTCGTAAATACTTTTAGGATTGTAGGGTATAGCTTTTCTGTGATAAGAAAAAAGCTCGTCATTCCCTGCATTATTACCAATTACAATAGTTTTTGTTCCTGACAACTGACCATCTGTTGTGCTAAATGATACATCTCCTGAACCTCCACCACTAGCAAGCCATTCTGTATTATAAGCAGCAAAATCTGCATAGTCAAAACTTTCTCTAAATACTTCTTTGCCTACCCATCCTTTCTCTATCCATACATTTGGTGATGCTAATAAATCCTCAAACATATCCTGCTCACCAACACCATAAGGTCTTGAAACAGCAGTTCCTTCCTTTACAGCCTTTACTTGCGACTTTCTAACAGAAGGGTATTTATCATCAGTAAGACCTGCTACTCTAGGAACTAAAGCACCATAATCTTCTGCATATAATGGGTTATCTCCAATATTAACCTTAGTGTCGCCTGTTGACTGACCTAGCTGTCCTCTAAAGTCAGGATATATGCTTTGCTCGTAAGATTTAGAAGATATGTTTATGCCCTCGCTAAATGTTCCGTCAAAAGTGTAGCTGTCTATACCGCCTAGTCTGTTCTGCCAATGAAACCTAACACCATCAACTCTTTGTCTATTATGGTCAATGTAATATCTAACAGTTTCACCTATTTGGTCGCTCTGTGCAACTTCAGTATATACATCGTAAAACTTAATGTTTGTAAAGTCCGTAACAGCACAATCATCATTAAATCTTCCTCTATTTGTTTCTTTTATGTTTCTTGTTCCTATACCTATTTGACAGACAGAGAATTGCTCATCAGTACTACCGCTATTTGCCCAAGAGTTTAGGTTACTACCAATATTTCCCTGACCATCTACGGTTTTTGTTATTGTCATAGTATAAGCGTTGGTTGAGCCTGACACGTCAGTACCTATTAGACTACCATTAAAACCGTAAAATCTAATAATAGCACGAATATCAGTTCCGTCATCATAGTTTAAGAATGACAAATACTCACACTCATCTACACCTATAATTCTATAACTTGTTGGCTTAGTAGTTAAATACTTTTGTCTGCTAAGACCCCTAAGTGAGAACGCACCATGCAAGTACACATTTGATAGACCTCCACCTTGATAAACAAAATCATTATCACTAAACAGCTTTTCGCCAATGTTAAGATAATGTTCTTCCTCGTGAAGTAAAGCACTATTTGTTGCTATAAATGTTCCTGAATCAGATTCTCCTGAAAGAGTTAGCTGACCATTAGATATAACTTCTAACTCAAACGTTACAGTGAACTTCTGATATACATTGTTTGATATCTCACCTTGTGTTATATCCCTTCTAACCATTGTGCTTAAATCGTGAGTACAAGGTCTTAGGTTGTATGACAAGAAATCTCTACATATTGAAGAAACATCTATGGAGTAATACAGGTAGTTATTGTTTGGAGTATTACCTGCTGAATTGTAGTTGGGTATATTTATACTAGGCTGCACTCTAATAGACACTTTTTGGTCTGTCAACTCTGCATCCGTAATATTATCGAATGGCGTTATAGTAACCTTTGAGCTTACATAAGCATCTCTGTTTGTGGTGGATGCTCTAGCATTAAACTTTATTGGCTGATATACGCTTTGAAAACTATTTGAAGGGTGGTCTGTTAACTGATAATCAGGCATTATATTTTGTATTTATGTTGTAAGTATCTATTTATCTGTTTTACTTGGTCGTGAGTAACAGCATCGTGATTAAATATTATAAGCTCTTGCACATTACCTTGAAAGAAGTTTGTTGGTGATATGTATTTATTAGCACCTAATACAATAGGAGAAGTGTCGCCAAAAACCCAATTGCTGTGCAGCCAACCGCTTTCATTATCGTGTCCTATTTGTGTTTGATTTGCAAACAGGTGAAATCCTTTGTTGTGAAAGTCAAATCCAACTACTGAAGTTCCGTACTCGTAATCAGAATCCAATTCCATCTCCTCACCCTGAGGGTCATACAAAAAACCACTAATGACAATATCATTAATATTTCTTGAAACATTAATATTTATTCTTTGTATATTAGTTCCTCCACCATTTTTACTTAAAAAAGAAGAATTTGCTTCACTTGTCGGTTTAGCTACCCAAATAATTGTGTATTCGTGATTAAGACCATCGCTACCATCAATAGAATTGTTTATGCAGCTCATAAAGTCGTTAGCACCATCAAACTCAAGGTAAGGATAGCCATTATCTGTATTCTCGTACTTATATATTGGCTTTGCTGTGCTAGTAGTCTGCACAAAGTCATTTCCGTTGCTGCTTTGGTCAATCCACTTGTTAACTACCTCGTTACCGCCAAAGAACTCCGTCTTAACGCCCATATCTGCCTTTAGCCATACTTTTGGGTCGTAAGACATAACAAGTGCTTCATCCATAGCTAAAAGGCTGTGAGAGAACGTATTTAAAGTAAAAGTAAGCCTGACTTGTATCAACTTGTCGTTATACAACTCTTTTTCTCGTTCGACAGATATACTGTCAGGACTTAAAATTACTTCTTTACTTGTGTAGCTATCCAACACCCTTTGCAACCAAGTCAAACCCTCTTGCTCCAATAAACTAAATACCACGTCAAGCGAACCTGATTGGTTTTGGTAGTAGGGTTTTGTTATAAGGCACTCAAAGGTGTATTCTTCTTGCACATCACCTTCCGTAGCAGGAAGCTCTGATGTTGGAGGTAAAACAACTAATAACGGGTAGTCATTGTTATGATTCTCGTTTATTTCATTCTCATAACCAAAAACAAAGCCACCATTAATCCATTGTTGCTCAAAGCTATCTCTTATTTCTCTAAGTTTTGTAAAACTCATTATTTTATCTGTTTTCGCTGTTCTTCATTAACAGCTAATTCATAATCTCCTTTTGCAGTTTTCCAAGACAGGTATGTTAAAACCTTATACAACTTTTCGTCTTTTACACTTTGCATAGCATCTTTACCCTCTTTTGTAAATACTCCATCAAGTGCTAGGTCATATAAGGTGTTCAGCCAACCAAATGGCTTCATTATCTTACTTGCCTTCGCTACTGCGATACTTTTTGTTCCGCCATTTCTGAAAAGGTTTTTATAACGTTGATTGATGCCAAAGTTCGTTTGTTCAAAAAAAAACTGAACTCCCATACGATGTCCATTGTCA
>Ga0098049_1000408_pt1 | contig 17908 bp, 10 predicted proteins | sample 13BtaG_FD_92582 | JGI IMG/M metagenome (GOLD analysis project Ga0098049, IMG submission 92582) | Marine viral communities from the Subarctic Pacific Ocean - 13B_ETSP_OMZ_AT15268_CsCl metaG | ecosystem: Environmental > Aquatic > Marine > Oceanic | place: Subarctic Pacific Ocean | collected...
AGACTACTACCACCAAAAGCCGTCTGAATGCACTCATCGACCGCTTCTGTAATGCAGTCACAGATGGTGTCTTTCAGAAGGACTTTCAGTGGTATATTCGTGACAACAAAGTCACCCGTGATTTCGACAACGGTTACATCTTTGCCTGATTGAATCTCGTCACTAATTAACACTCTGGGCAGTACAGAATTGGGAGACTGATTCACAACGTAAGACCCAGTATTGAACCAAACAAACTCACACTTTCTTTTCTCAAAATGACTCGTTCAACTGCACTTGGTATGCTCCGCGTTGGTAACACCGGAGAGGAAATTCTTTCCATCCTCGATGTTATTGCTGCTGATATTGAGAGCGAGAAAACTATCAACGAGATTGCAGAGATCTTGTTCTGAGAGTAACACTAAGGGGGGCACAAAATCCCCCCTTTTATGCTCATATACATAAAGATTATGCTTTTTTTGTATTAAAAAAGGCTTTATAAATGGCTTTCCTTTGTTTGTATCGTTCTTGAGAATGTCTTCTAGTGATGTACTCAGGGGGGTATTCAGAGGGTCTCCGCAGTTACTTAGAGGGTCTTTTTGTTCTCAATTAAATGTGTCTAGGAGTAGTGATCTTTGCCCGCAGGCTATCACACACTCGCAGAAATGTCAAGACCCCGCTCATAAGTTTTTCCAGGGATTGACAACGCAAAATTATCAGTCTTTCTTATAAATACTGATTGGAAGATTGACAATATCGCTCAGGCATTCTATACTAACAAAGTATCACTCACGGAGTCAGTCTCATGTCAGTTGCTATCAGTCAGGCCCAGAAGTCACGTTACAGAATCACCCTAGATTTAGAGGTGATGGAAGACTTTGACCCGCATCAGATTCACTGGGAGGATCTCTTTGAACTCGAAGGATCAGAGCGGGTGATTGATAGCTACGTAGAGGACCTGAGCACACCTGTCACATGGTAAACTAGCAGTCTTATGTGATACTTAAGAACACGGGGGTTGACATCAGTGAGTCTCCGTGATATGATGGCAGTGGGTATCAGTGAAACACAGTGTTTTGATGCCGCGTTGTTATGGCGTTGCGCCGCGTGCCCGTATATAAAAACGCTAACTACCCTAACCTACAGAGGTGACAGATCGACCTCGATATATAATGCGAAAGTCAAATTCATAATAGGAAAAAAAATTCCGCGTAAAAAATTTTTATGGAAAAGGTTTATCACATCTATGCAAAACAAGAATGTTTATACAATAGTTTAAGTGAAGAACAATTCACTAATACATGGGAAACCCTCAAGGGAATGGTTGGTCTAATGAAGACTGATTATGAACTTGAGGATTTATCATATGAGGAGGTTGTTTGCGCCCATGGAGGCCCTGGGGCGGATAACCCATATGAACCACCTGGGTGTGATTCATATTGACATTATACATATAGACTGTTAGAATTGAACTGAAGTTTCTAAGACTTATGGCAAAAGGATTTACTGTTAAGGCGAATGCCCCCAAACCCAAGAAGAAAGAGGAGTGGGACATCGCGGCAATCAAGCAACGTATGCGTGGTAAGACCATCGTATTCTGTCTGCCAGGCCGTGGTTGTTCATTTACATTTCTGAAGAACTTTGTACAACTGTGCTTTGATATGGTACAGAATGGAATGAGTATTCAGATCAGTCAAGATTATTCCTCGATGGTTAACTTTGCACGTTGTAAGTGCTTAGGTGCTAATGTATTGCGTGGTCCCAATCAGATTCCCTGGGATGGCAAACTGGAATATGACTATCAACTGTGGATCGACTCAGATATTGTTTTTGACACTAACAAGTTCTGGCAATTGTGCGATCTTGCAGTAAGTGAAGATGGAGAAGAGAAAGAAGTAACTGCTGGTTGGTATGCCACTGAAGATGGACACACAACTTCTGTCGCACACTGGTTGGAAGAGGATGATTTCCGTAAGAATGGTGGAGTGATGAATCACGAAACTGTCGAATCCATTCAGAAGCGTCGTAAGCCATTTACTGTTGACTACACTGGTTTTGGTTGGGTACTGATTAAGAAGGGTGTCTTTGAGAATCTGGAATATCCTTGGTTTGCTCCTAAGATGCAAGTCTTTGAGAGTGGAAATGTTCAAGACATGTGTGGTGAGGATGTCTCATTCTGTCTTGATGCAAAAGAGAAAGGATTTGAAATCTGGTGCGATCCTCGTATCAGGGTTGGTCACGAAAAAACTCGCGTTATCTGAGGTACTGAATTATGATGATGAAAGGCGGCACTTATGTTAAGGGTAAGCCGAAAAAAACTCGCCAAGGAAACTCGCAGTATACGTTGAGATCCGCGACTTCTCGTAATAAAGCAAAAAAGAAGTATCGGGGACAAGGAAGAGGTTAAATAGAAGCAGTTACATTCGTTTATAATGGCTGCGTTAATTTGTAACCTCCCCTCGGTTGAGGTATGGGTAAGAAAAGAATATCTTACTGATCATCAATCTGGTCATGGTGAATTTGTTAAAGGCGTCTGGGTATCGTGTAAGTCGATACCTGGGCGCACTTTTTATTTTGAGACATACTTACCAGAGTATGCTGCTATGTACGATAAACTGCCTATCAGTGCGTTTGTAAGCGCCCCTGAGACGCCTAGTCCTGATATGGACCTACCTAACCTACAATTCTGGAATTGCATGGATTACGGCGTTGTGGCTATCACTAAGCAGTTTATTGGTTCGATGGACTATGAACTGTATACAAGAGACCATGGTATACAGAAAGGCACCTACATTTGTACAATTGATAACTATCATCAGGATCCAGAGGTAGTTGATTATGCAACAAGTGAAAATCCAGCTGAGCACAAGTCTCATAACTTGATTGAACTTGAAAATGGACAGTATGCACTGTATCCTAATAATAGAATGCGTATCTATGACAACAGTTTGACACCTGTTGAACCTAAAATACCTGATTTTAAGGTTTCGACTCAATATTATCAAGTTGAAAATGGTTTTGAACGTCTTGGAATGGGTCGTGAAGACGAATATTTCTGGAAAACGTCAAAAGAACGTGAAATTGAAGAAGAAAAAAATGAAGATATGTACAAATCACAAGAAAATCGCCCTGTAGACCCCTAGGAAAGAAAAAAATGACTCCAAATCACGATTTTTTAGACAACTTAGCTAACGATAGTCATCAAAAAATGCTTCGTGAAATCGCAAATGATGATTTAACACCCAAAAAGCGGGATTCTATAGAAGAAACTGAATTTTTTGAAAATCAGTTAACTCCAGAACCACTTTATGAGTAAAATCCTGATTATGCCTTAATAAATAAGATATAATCGCTGGATTTTTGTGCCTTTAGAACGGGTAAGTCAAGGTTTTAGAGATGTTAGTATGACATTTCAGAGACATCCTCTGAATGATGACATTATTGCGCTCAAAAATGAGCAAGCCATCGCCCGTTCAGTAAAAAATATCGTATTTACAACTCCTGGAGAGAAGTTTTTTGATCAAGATTTTGGATCTAAGATAAGTGCTTCTCTTTTTGAAAATCTTGATGACATTTCTGCAAGTATTATTGAACAAGAAATTAGATCATCTATTGGTATATACGAACCAAGAGTTAAATTGGTTTCTGTAAAGTTGAATCCAGACTATGATAGTAATGCATTTAATGCAACTATCATCTATAAAATTATTGGTGCGGATGTGCCTCCTCAAGAATTACAATTCGTCTTGCAACAAACTAGGTAAAAAATGCCATTAGCTAATTTCACTAACCTAGATTTTAATCAGGTTAAAACAACACTCCGAGAATATCTTAAAGAGAATTCTAATTTTACAGATTATGATTTTGAGGGGTCGAATTTATCGACTATTCTCGATGTCTTGGCATATAATACCTACATCACCTCTTATAACGCGAATATGGTCGCGAATGAGGTATTCATCGATAGTGCGACATTAAGAGAAAATGTCGTCTCTTTAGCAAGAAATATTGGATATTTACCAAAATCAAGAAAAGCAGCAAGAGGTGTTGTTACATTTCAGGTCAATACTGCCAATATAACTCCCGTCCCATCAACAATAACTCTTAAAAAAGGTCCAACAGTCACTTCTTCTGGATCTTTTGGCAATCAATCATATGTTTTTTGCATTTTAGAGGATATCACAGTTCCTGTAGTTAATAATATTGCAACTTTTTCTAATATTTCGGTTTATGAGGGAACATTACTAACGTCTAACTTTACTCAAAACTATAGAAATCCAAATCAAAAGTTTATTTTAGACAATAATGGTATTGATACCGATTTAATAACGGTTACAGTAAGACCAAATGAGTCATCATCTAGAAGTGTTAAGTATTCGCGTCAAGATAGTTTATTTGATGTAAAGTCCGATTCAAAAGTTTATTATCTTCAAGAAGTTGATGATGAAAGATATCAAGTAATCTTCGGTGATGGTATTTTTGGAAATAGACTCGAAGACAATAATTATATCAGTGTAGACTATATTTCATCTAGTGGTGATGCCGCAAATGGGGTAAGTTCATTTGCTTTTGCTGGAAGATTGGTCTATAACCGAAATGCACAAGAATATAAGGTAACTTCTGGCATATCCCTCGTATCAACCGGTCTTGGAGCTGGTGGTGGTGAACCAATTGAAAGTGTTGAGTCAATCAAAAAGTTTGCACCAAGGATTTATGCTTCTCAGAACAGAGCACTGACTGCAAATGACTATGAAACACTGATTCCTGCTAGAATTTACCCAGAAACTGAGTCTATTTCTGTTTTTGGTGGCGAAGAGTTGGTTCCACCTCAGTATGGTAAAGTTTTTATAAGCATCAAACCAAGATTTGGGGATTTTCTTCCAAATTTGATCAAAGAAAATATCAAACTCAAATTAAAGAAATTTGCAGTTGCTGGAATTGTTCCTGAAATTCTAGATCTCAAATATTTGTATCTTGAGGTTAATTCAAAAATTTATTACAACTCAAATCTTGCGCCATCTGCAGCTGCTGTTTCTACAATTGTTCAAAACAACGTCACTAAGTATTCTGAGTCCAGTGAATTAAATAAGTACGGAGCAAGATTAAAATATAGTAAATTCTTGAAAGTTGTTGATGACAGTCACGAATCCGTGATGTCAAACATCACAACTATAAGTATGAGAAGGGATTTGAGAGTTCTCATCAACCAATTTGCAGAATATCAAATTGGTTTTGGTAATGAAATTTATATTAAGAGAATGGATGGGTATAATATTAAATCATCTGCAATTTTGGTGGCAGGTATTAATCAACCAGTTTATGTTTCGGATGTTCCAGACACAAATAGAGTTACAGGAAGTCTTTTCTTCTTTACGGTTCCAAGTATTGGTTCACAAACTCCAACAGTAGTAAGAAGAAACGTTGGTACGATTAATTACGCAACAGGAGTCATTACATTAAATCCAGTTAATATTACTGGCGCAAAAATCAAAGATGGAGTTCAAACATTAGAAATTTCTGCAAGCCCAACCTCAAATGATGTTGTTGGATTACAGGATCTTTATTTGCAACTAGATATTAGTAACAGTAATTTTGAAACTGTTGTTGATGAGATTTCTTCGGGACTTGACCCATCTGCATCCAACTATGTTGTATCGTCAAGTTATGCTAATGGAAATCTGGTTCGCTCCGGTGGACCAACCACAACCACATCCACGGTTAATAGATCAACTGCAACTACATCCACAACGGCTACAACGGCATCTAGTGGCACATCAGTATCATCTAGTGGAGCATCAGGAGGTACTTCTTACTCAGGAACTACCACATCTTCATCAGGTACATCAACTTCAGGTTCAACCTCATACTAAGACGATAAATTCATAAAATGTCAGAAAATAGAGTTCAATTTAATACTATCGTTGCAAGTCAACTTCCTACTTATGTAAGGGAAGATTTTCCACTTGTAGAGAGTTTTTTAAAGTCATATTACCTGGGACAAGAATATCAGGGTGGACCTATTGATTTAATTGAAAATATTGACCGATATATTAAGTTAGACGAAACAACAAATCTTACAGAATCTGCCGTATTATCTGGAGATATTGTTTTCTATGGAAAAACTATCAACGTTGATCCAGGAAAGTCTCCTGCAGGAACAAAAGGATTTCCAGATTCATATGGACTACTAAAAATTGATGATGAAATAATTTCATACACTGGAAAAACAGATTTTTCTTTTACTGGTTGCATTAGAGGATTTGTCGGCATAACTTCTTATAGAAGTAAAATTAATAAAGAAGAAGTTGTTTTTGAAGAAACTGCATCCGATGATCATAAAGATGGTGCTACCATCACTAACTTAAGTTGCTTATTTTTAAAAGAATTTTTAACAAAAGCAAAACACCAGTTAGCTCCTGGATTTGAAAATAGAACATTAACTCCTGAACTTAATCAGAACATTTTCGTAAAACAAGCAAAAGATTTTTATATTAGTAAAGGAACAAATAAATCTTTTGAAATACTGTTTAAGGCACTTTATAATAAAGATGTAGAGTTAATCACTCCAAGAGATTTCCTTTTTACTCCATCAAATGCTGGATATAGAATTGTAAATCAACTTGTTGTTGAGGCAATTGAAGGTGATCCTGAAAATTTAGAAAATGCAACTCTTTATCAGGATGCATATAAGTTTGATGATAATTTAAATGCTGCGTATGCTCCCATCACCAGTATTGAAAAGATAGAAGTTGGATATGGAAAGTCTTTTTACAAACTATCATATGATGGCGGATTTAACAGAACTAGTGGATCTGCAGGTGGATTGACTTATGGTAATTTTAACATCGAACCATCTACAAAAGTTATAGGTCAAGTTGCTGCAGGCACGACAGTTCTTGATGTTGACTCTACAGTTGGATTTGGATCTACGGGTGAATTATATGTTTCATATTCAAATGCAACCACTGGAATTGCAAGTTACACCTCAAAATCATTAACCCAGTTTTTTGGCGTAACTGGTATCAGTACAATTATACTTGATTCGACAACGGTTGGTGTCAATACGTTTACATATGGAAGATCTAAAATAGATCAAAGTGAAATAATCAAAGTCAGAGTAAATTCTGTCTTAAATTCTCTAAATGCACCAGAGGACACTAAAGGACTTTTAAAAGAAGGAACTGTAAATATACAAACTCTTGGATGTGCCGATAATACCTTTAAAGCGAATAAGTGGATATATAACGTTTCATCCGTTTATAAAGTTGCAAAAGTAGAACTTATCGATTCTTCTGACAATACTTATAAACTTATTTTAAATGAGGCAAATTATTTTAAACCTGGCAATTCAGCATCTTTAATTGTTTCTGATGGAACGACAAAAAAAACAAATATTATTGATGTTACAGGAGAAAAACAATTAACAATAAAAGGTCAAGGACTGTTAGATCTAAACTTAACATATAAAGTTCAAAGAAATAGAAGAAAGGCTACTTCTAATACTTTTACGAATTTGAGCGAGTATTCTACTGATGTAGAAAATGTCTATAAGAGTTCTGTAGATAATAGTTATTTGGTGTCCTCACCCTCTTTACCATATTATAACGCACAACCAATTAATGTATCACCTAAAGAATTTAAATTTAGTGGATCTTTTGTTGGAACTGAATTTGAAATTTCTCCTGGAGTTGAGCATGGGTTTTACACTGGAGATGCTGTCTATTATTCAGCCGCTCTTGTTGATGAGACTTTTATTGATGACTCTGGAAACAGTGCCACTAGAAAAGTTAGAGGAGATGCATTATTTGATGATGGACTTTACTTTGTAAAGAGAGTAAACTCATCTACAGTAAAATTTGCAAAAAGCAGAAATGACATTCTTAATTCAAAGTTTGTATCTGTCGATTCTGCAGTAACCGTATCCGAAAGTTTAATTAAACCATATAGGTTTAATTCAAAAACTTTAGAACCGCAAAAAATTCTTAGAAAGGTATCTACACCAAAAACTTCTGAAATAACTGAGACAACCAAACCAGGAACAACTGGTATATTGATTAATGGTGTTGAAATTTTAAATTACAAGTCAAAGGATGTAATTAGATATGGCAAGATTAATGATATTGAAGTTTTAGCACCTGGAGAAAATATTGATATAATCAATCCACCAAATTTAATTGTTAATGATTCGGTAGGAGCAGGAGCTACTGGATTCTTAGCAATTTCTGGATCTTTAAAAGAAGTTAGAATTAAAGATCCCGGATTTGATTACTTGAGAACACCCACCTTAAAAATTGATGGTGGTAACGGTCAAGGTGCAACTGGATTTGTCAACATGAAGTTGATTGATCACAATCCAGAATTTTTTGCAGATTTGGCCTCGGCAAAAGTAGTAATTGGAACAGCGTCAACTCAATCTAGAATTGGATTCTCAACATATCACAAGTTTAGAAATGCTGAACAAGTAATATATCGCACATCTGATCAAAGTGGTATTACTGGTATTGTTACAAATTCCACTTATTTTGTATCGAGTATTGATAACGTCACTGTTAGACTCCACCCAACACAATCCGACGCTATATCTGGAATTAACACCGTTTATCTCACTGAACATGGTGTAGGAAAGCATTCCCTCCAGTCAGTCAATAAAAAATCAGTAGTAGAATCAATTAATGTTGTTACAGGTGGTTCTGGGTATCAAACCAAGAAAAGGACCGCTCCTGCCGCTTCTGGAGTTAGTACAGCAAGTGATTCTATCACTATCGCTAACCATGACTACAACTCTGGAGAAAAAGTAAAGTATACTTGTAACGGAACTATTGCATTTGGACTTACTGCAGATACTGAATATTATGTAACTGTAGTTGATAAGGATTCTTTCAAACTTTCCTCAGTTGGATTATCCTCTGATAGAGAATTTAATTATAGAACTAAGCAATACGTTGATATAACTTCTGTTGGTGTTGGTACTCATATTTTTAATTATCCGGCGATAACAGCTACTCTTGTTGGTGAAGTTGGAATAAATTCTATCGGCAATCAAACATTCAAATCAGATATAGAACCAATCTTTAGAGGGCAGGTAACATCAGTTCATTTAGAAAATGGTGGTGTTGGATATGGATCATCTGAAATCATTAATTTAGATTTTCAACCTCAGGTTACTATTGAATCTGGTATTGACGCACAAGTAACTCCAATTGTTAATAATGGTAGAATTGTAAACGTTATTGTTCAAAACTCAGGATCAAGATATATTTCCGTTCCAGACTTAAATGTAAATGGGGATGGTGTAGGTGCTGTTTTAGTTCCTGTTATTGAAAATGGATCAATAACATCAGTGACTGTTGTAGAATCAGGTGGTGGATATAATCAATCCTCAACTACAATTGATGTTATAAATGCAGGATCAACCTTTAACGTACCTGTGTTTAGAGCAAATCTTCAAAATTGGAGAGTTAATCTTTTTGAAAAAAATCTACCATATTTTTCTGCAGATGATGGATCAATTGTTGATTCTGATAATCAAGAAAATTTACAATATGTGCATTTATATGCACCTAGAAAACTTAGAGAAAATACATTTGCAATCAACCAATCTGGTGCCACAGCATTTGGAGAATCTGATTTAAAACGAACTAATGGTGCGGAGTCTCCGTCATCAAAACACTCACCAATTCTGGGATTTGCATACGACGGGAATCCAATTTATGGTCCATATGCATATAGAACTAAGAGTGGTGGAGTTGTAACTCAGATGAAATCTGGGTACACTTTAGATCTTAAAGCAAATAGACCATCAACGTCAACTTTCCCTGAAGGATTTTTTGTAGAAGATTACATCCACACTAATTCAACTGATGAAAGTTTTCTTGATGAAAACAACGGTAGATTCTGCATAACTCCAGATTATCCAGAAGGAACTTATGCATATTTCATGACTATTGATGAAAAGGATGTATCTACCTCAGGAATATTCAAAAACTATAAAGCTCCAAAATTTCCATATATTATCGGAGACAATTATCACTCTATTCCAGATGATTTTAATTTCTCTTTAAGTTCATCTGCAGATTCTTTTGAAAACTTGCAGAATGAGTATAGAAGAAACACCCATCCGTATAACTTGATTGAAGATGATTCCGAATATCCATATATTTACATTCCAAATAAGTTATCTCAAACATCTGAGGTAACCGCTTCTTCTAGGGGAACTATTTCATCTATTGGAATTGTTACTGGTGGAACTGAGTATCGAATGAATGAAACCCTGGTATTTAATAATACTGGGACTGGTGGCGACGGTGTTTTTGCAAAAGTTTCAAGACTTCAAGGTAAATCTGTTACTAGCGTAAGTGTTGCTACTAGTTCAATAGAAAACTTAGAAATTTATCCTGGAGAATCTAAGGGACAATATATCTTATATGCGAATAATCCACACAATTTTAAAAACCTTGATGTTGTAACTATATCTGGACTTTCTACAACTTCATCTAAAATTGAAGGATCTTATTCTGTTGGAATTCAATCGAATAGACTTGCATTTGCTGGGATCGGAACTACTGGTGTTGCCATAGGGGCCACATCCGTAACTGGCATAGTTACCTTCTTCAAAGTCACCGGAGACTTATCTCCTTTCAAGATTAGAGAAAATGACATCTTGATGACTGGCGATGAAAAACTAAAAGTACTGAATGTAGACAAAATTAACTCTAGAATAAGAGTTCTTAGAGAAGCTGAGGGAACAACTGGTTCATCTCACACTATTGGTAAATTTATTTTTGAAGTCCCTAGAAAGTTTACGATTAATAGTGGATTTAAAACAGATTATACTTATAGACAAAACGAACAGATTTACTTTAATCCAGTAAATGTCGTTGGACTTGGAACTACTGCTGGAGTTGGAATTGGAACTACAATCACATTTGCAAATCCTGGTGTTGGAGTCACTCAAAAGTTTATTCAGACAAAAGCACTTTATATTAGAAATCATAATTTCCAGACTGGTGATCAGGTAACATATTCTCCTGGAACTAGTGGAAGTGGTATTATCGTACAGGATGAAACAAATGTTGGAGTAGGAACTACTCTTGCAGATGGACAATCACTGTTTGTTGCTAAAATTAATGACGACTTGATTGGAATTGCAACAATAAGAGTTGGTCTTGGATCTACTGGAACTTTTGTAGGTCTTGCAAACACAATATCTACTACTCTGTTCTTTAGAAGTGTTGGAACTGGAGACACTCATAGTTTCACCACTAATCACACAGTTCTGATTGGTAATGTTGATAGAAACTTAGTTACCGTGGCTACTGCATCAACACATGGATTAAGTGAACCTCACAATATTGCATTAAATGTAAATCCAAAAAATACAAAATCAATTGCATTTAAGTATGATGACTACAACAGAAGAGTCCTGGTCGATCCTATCGATTTCACGGGTTCTGAAGTTAGCACAACAAATAGTGAAATAACTTTAACATCTCATGGATTGAAGAGTGGTGATAAAGTCTTACATACTGCAACGGTTCCTTCTGTAGGATTATCCAGTGACAAACTCTATTATGTAAATCGTGTTGATCAAAATACAATCAAACTTTCAGACACTTATTTTGATTCAACTCAGGAAAAACCAGTCGTAGTTGATATTACCAGTGCTTCCTCTGGAACAATATCTCCAATCAATCCTCCAATTAAACTCTATAAGGATTCTACAGTAACATTTGATTTGTCGGATTCTTCTCTTGGATTTATTGTGCAAGGCAAATCTTATCCTGCCTTTGAACTGAATTTCTATAGAGATAAAGATTTTAAGATAATTTGGGAAAAATCAGACAATAGCAAAGTTTTTGAGATTGTTAGATCTGGTTCAGTTGGATCTTCTGGTGCAAAAGTTACTCTTGAAGTTAATGACAGTACACCAGAGTTTTTATATTACAAACTTGATTTAATTGATGCAAATCCTGATGTAGATACCCCTGAGGTAAAGAAACAAATAATTGTAGATACTGAGATTGTAAACTCAAGTCAACTGGAAATATCAGAAAGTAATTATCAAGGAACTTATAAGATTGCTACACCTTCAACAACATCATTTACTTATACTATAAAAGATGTTCCAGAAGCGTCTTCATATACTACTGCAGCCGGTGCTTTAATTGACTATACGACTGATTGTACCCATACATATGGTCCAATAGCAAAAATTGATATTACTGGTGTTGGTAGAAACTATGAAACTCTTCCTGGGATTACAACTGTTAATAGTGTTTCTGGAAGAGGTGCTATTTTAGAGGCAAAGAGTTCTAATATTGGAAAAGCACTTAGCACTAAAATTAAAGATATTGGATATACTTATCCATCTGATCCAACTTTATCACCATCTTTATTATATCCACAAATAGTAAAAATAGAACCTTTAGCCGTTTTTAATTCTATTGGTATAACATCTTTTGGAAAAGGATTTGCTATTCCACCAAAACTAGTTGTTCTTGATGGCAAAACCGAAAAACTAGTTTCTGATGTTGACCTAAAAGTAACACCTGGATCTCCAACTGTGGAAATCTTGAAGAATACAAAAGGAATTAATAATGTAGAACCAACAATTATTCCAACCCAAAGTGGTGCTGGTGTTGGAATTGGAACTATTTCATACGACTCTTCTACCAAAAATGTAACAGTTCAACTTGCTGTCGGATTTAGTACGGTAAATTCATTCCCATTTACAGTTGGTGATAAAGTTCTGATCGAAAATGTCAGTGTTGGTGTTGGATCAACCGGAAAAGGATTTAACTCAGAAAATTATGATTACAAATTATTTGAACTGACTGCGGTTAATGAGAGACTGGGTGGTATTGGTATCGTTACTTATAGTATGTCTGGACTTCTGAAATCTAATGAAATAGTTGGAGTGTTTGATGATGTAAATTCTTCGGCAAGAATCGTCGCAAAGAAGAGTTTCCCATTATTTGAACCACTATTAACCACAAGAGAATATTTTAAAGGAGAAGTTGTAACTTCGGATTCTGCTACAGGAATAGTTGATTCTTGGAATTCAAGTTCGGATACATTAATAATTTCTTCTAATGTTAATTTTGTCGTTGGCGAAAAAATCATAGGCGAATCATCAGATTCTCATGGATTGGCCTCGTCAATTACATCTTATAATAATTATTACAATTTAGACTCATCCTCTAAAGTAATAAAAGGATGGGATAATGATTCTGGAGAACTTAACTTTGAACTTCAGAGAATGCCTGATAATTTCTATTACCAGAATTTCTCATATTCACTGAAATCGTCCGTACCATTTGAGACTTGGAATGAACCTGTTTCTTCCCTTAATCATACTTTAGGATTTAAAAAGTTCTCTGACTATCAGTTAGAGACGACAAATTCTAATAGTATGTCTGTTGGACTATCTACTGCTCTGACAAGTTTCTCCGTTGTTAATGATCTACAGGGATTTGCTAGCATTAATTGCTTCTATGATTTTGATCTTGTAACCGAAAACAATTTGAATCTTAATTCAAAAGTTGTTTCTGATGAAATAGTATTCTCAAATAGAATTTTGACTGACTATTTTGAATCAGTTGGAAACAGAGTTCTGTCGATTGACGATATTAGTGGTCAATTTAATAGTAATCCAAGACCTACGGCTTTCAGTGTCGTCGATACATTTACTCTTGCTTCTACTAGATTTCAAAAATACATCACTTATGTAAGAGATAGGAGATTTACTGCACAAAGGCAACTTATGTTAGTTGATGTTATGCATGATAATGCTCGCGGATATATCAATCAATATGCAAGAGTTGAAACACAATATGATCAAGGATCATTTGATTTTAGTATTTCTGGATCTGATGGACAACTTTTATTCTACCCAACACGTTCGTCTATAAATGATTATAACATTATTACCATGTCATACGACATCGATGATGAGGTCTTAGGAACAGGAAATACAAGTTTTGGTGGAGTTGTTACTGTAAACACTGATAGCGTTGAAGTCGAGTCTGGAGTAACGAAAACTATCGTCTCTATCGCTGCTACACATTCTAGTTTAAAAGTTCTTGTTAATATCAATCCAGATATTGGATCAAATACAGAATTTGAGGCGGTTGAACTTAATATTACTAATAATGGCAGTGATGTTGCGATCACAGAATACGGAAGACTTACTACAAATATTGATGGTGTTTCTGCTATAGGTCTTGGAACCTATCATGCATATGTTGATGGGGCAAATCTTAAAGTTGACTTTATTCCAACTGCAACTGGTATCGGAACTACTGGTGCAATTAATACTGTACAAGTTGGTCTTGCCACCAATTCAGTTACTGGAATAGGAACTCTTGATCTGAGACATGCTCAACTTGAGGGAAGAACAACAAGTATTTCTGCATCTGGTTCTCCAGGAATTACAACTGTTGCAGAATATACTGATGTATATGATGGAGCATACTTCTTAGTCCAGGTTGCAGACACAACTAATGAAGAGATACAACTTTCTGAACTCGTCATCGTTGATGACTATGTTGATGGAACAGGAAGTTATGATGTTGATATGACTGAATATGGAAACGTTGAAACTTCTTCTGGACTAGGAACATTTGGAGCAAGAGTCTCTGCTGCAGGAACTGTATCGTTGGTATTCACTCCAAATGTAAGTATAGACGCAGTAGTTAACGTGTTTAAAAACGCGCTGAGTATTAATGATGATGCAACTTTACCATCAACAGTGGCATTTACTAACTCTTCAATTACAACAAAACTAGGAGAATATACAGGAACCGATAGCGACATTAAGAGAGAGTTCATGCTTGAGCATGAAAATAAACAAATCTTTGAAAGATATTTTGAAGGTGACAGTAGCTCTGTCGTTGATATTAGTGCAAACACTATCAAGATTCCAGACCATTTCTTCGTAAGTGGAGAAAAACTGAGGTATGTTCATGTTGGAACTGCATCATCTGCAGTTGGAATTGCTACAACCAGTTTCGTTGGTGTGGCAGATACTACTTTCCTCCCAGGAGAAAATCTCTTTGCAGTCAAGGTTGATGACAATCTCATCAAGATTGCATCTAGTGCAGAGAATGCACTGAAGTCAATTCCACAAGTTGTTCAGTTGGAAAGTGTTGGTATTGGCACATCTCATAGATTTATTTCTACGAATCAAAATGCCAAAGCGATTGTTGCTATCGATAATGTAATTCAGTCCCCAGTTGTTTCTACTGCTGTTACATCGCATCTAGCAAATCAGATGTCGGATACCGATAATCTATTGACGTTTAGCGGAATAACCTCATTCTTTGGATCTGACTTAATTCAGATTAGTGATGAGATTATGAAGATCGAAGGTATTGGTATTGGAAGCACAAACGTTATACGAGTTCGTAGAGAGTGGTTAGGAACTAAGATTGGAACTGCAGGAACTGGAGAACTAATTACAAAAGTTGCTGGCAATTATAATATTGTTGATAATCATCTCAACTTCGTTGAGGCTCCTTTTGGAAATACTCCAATTGGATCTACTACTAATCCTCCTGATGAAAGAGACTGGACTGGTATTACAACGTCTTCTAGTTTCCAAGGAAGAACCTTCATAAGGTCTGGTATTGAAAACACATCAAATGAGTCCTATCATAAAAATTACATCTTTGATAATATTTCAAGTCAATTTAATGCAACTGAAAATGAATTCACTCTGAAGCAAAATGCCTCAGATGTTCCTGGTATTTCTACTGAAAATGCAATCATTCTTGTTAATGATGTATTCCAAACTCCAGGACTTCTGAATCAGTATACTTTAGATGAAGCAGCTGGAATTACTACTATTACATTCCAAGGAACAGAAACAACTCCTCTGGGTTCTGATGTTGGAATCTCTAGTTATCCAAAGGGTGGAATTATTGTTTCCGTTGCTTCTGTTGAAGGTCTTGGATATCAATCTCTTATTTCTGCTGGTGGAACCGCAGTTGTATCTGGAGCAGGAACTGTTTCTTCGGTTAGTATTGCCAATACTGGAACTGGATATAGAGGAAGAAACCAATATGAAATTTTAACTGACACATCCAGCCCTGTTGGAGTTGGATCTACTGAAATTTATTTGGAAGATTCAAATAGTGTTTATGATATTATTAGTTTGTTGAATACCGGCGATAACGTTACTATTGGTGTTGGAACATTCTTAAAATCAAATGTAACGGTTGTTTCTACTGCATCTACTTTCGTTAGAATTGGAGTTGGTTCTACAAGTGCTCTTGAAATTCCAACTGGAACTCAAGTTAGCATCGGTGTTACAAATCCAACTCTTGGATATGTTAACGTAAGTGTTGCCAATAGCGATATTGGTGCAACTACTTCAATATTCCATGTTGGTTTTGCAACCATTATGACTGGAACTGGCAACATCTCCACAGAGGTGACTGTCACAAATGATGGGGCAGAATTTAATTCTTCATCTTATGTTGTTGTAGATGATCCAGATTCTTATTCAAACCTCGACCTTACTTATTCCGCTTCTTCATCTGGAGTTGGAACTCATGCAACAATTGATGTTGTTGTTGGTCAAGGATCTAGTGTAATTGATTTTGAACTCAAAAATAACGGATATGGTTATGGTAACGGAGATATTTTAACTGTTCCTATTGGAGGATTGACAGGAATTCCAACAACATCATCTTTCAGTGAATTTACTTTAACTGTTGACAAAACTATTTTTGATAAATTCTCTGGATGGTCTCTTGGAACTCTCCAAGTTCTTGATGATGTTGGGAGATTTATCGATGGTGCAAGAAAAGATTTCCCACTTTCTCTTGCAGGCGGCACAGTTTCTATTGTTGCTGCAAAAGGATCGAATATCAACGTTCAGGACGTGCTTCTTATTTTTGTTAATAATACACTTCAAGTTCCAGGAGAAGGATACACATTTGCTGGCGGAAGCACATTAAACTTTACAGAGGCACCTAAACTTGGAGATATAATCGAAATTGTGTTCTATAAAGGAAGTGGTGACACAGACGTTATTTTCAGAAACATTATCGAAACTGTGAAAAAAGGTGACTCTTTACAAATTAAAAATGATTCTTCCAGAAATCAAGCATCTTCACTTATTGAAGATGAAAGAATTGTTGATAATATTAAATCTACAAGCACTGTTTCCACAAATCCATACTTTGGACCAGGAAATACAAATGATATCACTTTAGATAGACCCGTTGTTTGGTGCAAACAAACTGAAGATGTCTTTGTCGATGAAATTGCTATTGGTAAAGATCGTGAACTTTATGAACCAGTCATTAACCCTAGTGCTTATATTATTAAGTCTGTTGGTGTTGGATCAACTGCAATTTACGTGGACAACCTGAGACCCATGTTTAATCCACAGAATGAAAATGATACTGATCTAACCTTCCAGAAGAAAGTTAAATTCGTCGCTCAGGAGTCCAAAACGGCAGCTGCAGCAACTGCAATTGTCTCTGGTCTTGGAACCATTTCTTCGATATCAATTTCTGACGGTGGTTCTGGATATGCATCAGCACCAGTCGTAACGATTGGAAGCACGGTTCAGGCAGTTGGTGTTGGAACCACTGCTCTTGCAACAGCATCCATTACCGCTGGGGTGGTAACAAACATTACTATTTCTAATGCTGGAACTGCCTATACAAACGTAAGTCCACCACCAGTTCTCATCGCACCTCCAACGTATTCTGAAGAAGAGATTGCTGTCGATTCATATCAGGGTGATAATGGTATCATCGTTGGATTTGGAACTACGGCTGTTGGAGTTGGAACCACTCAGTTAGTTCTTGACCTACATATTCCATACGACTCTTTCCTCAGAGAGTCTGCTATCGCAGGAACTGCTATTACAGTAAGTTCTCTTGCAGCGAATGATTATTTTGTTGTAAGAAATTCA
>Ga0098049_1000415_pt1 | contig 17769 bp, 19 predicted proteins | sample 13BtaG_FD_92582 | JGI IMG/M metagenome (GOLD analysis project Ga0098049, IMG submission 92582) | Marine viral communities from the Subarctic Pacific Ocean - 13B_ETSP_OMZ_AT15268_CsCl metaG | ecosystem: Environmental > Aquatic > Marine > Oceanic | place: Subarctic Pacific Ocean | collected...
AAAGCATCAGAATTATCTCCTACCCCATCTCCATCCGTATCTGTATCCTCTGTACTATCATTAGGGAAAGCATCAGAATTATCTCCAGTACCATCCCCATCAGTATCTGTATCCTCTGTACTATCATCAGGAAAAGCATCAGAATTATCTCCTACACCATCCCCATCTGTATCTGTATCCTCTGTACTATCATTAGGAAAAGCATCAGAATTATCTCCTACCCCATCTCCATCCGTATCTGTATCCTCTGTACTATCATTAGGAAAAGCATCAGAATTATCTCCTACCCCATCTCCATCCGTATCTGTATCCTCTGTACTATCATTAGGGAAAGCATCAGAATTATCTCCAGTACCATCCCCATCTGTATCTGTAGTTTCCGTAGAATCATTTGGAAAAGCATCAGAATTATCTCCTACACCATCCCCATCTGTATCTGTAGTTTCTGATGCATCATAGGGAAAAGCATCATTAGAATCTGTTACACCATCTCCATCTGAATCTGGTTCATTATAAAGGTTATTTGCAGGATTAACTATTTCCCAACTTGTACCCCTATTTCCCAACCAATAATGAACAGAATCTATAGTAACTTTTATCATACCACTTACTTGTGACCATCCAGTAGATACAAAGTAATCCCCTTGATAAAAATAATGACCTGTACCAGAGGTAAAATTATTAAGTATTTTAACTATTAAGTTACTTGCTACTGGTCTATTTGCATCTACTACATAATTATCTAATTCTGATTTAGTTAAACTCCAAGATGCATTATTTGAAAAATAATCTGCCCAATCTTCTACACCATCAAAATCAGAATCTAATGCCGTAGTATTTGGAACTTTAATATAAGTATTATTTGCAGGTAAACTTGCTTGTGAATGATTTGCATTTGAATCTTCCATATAAACTACTACCCCTTGAATAGTATGTGTATGGTATGAACTTAGTCCTAAAGTACTTGTATAAACAGGATAATAATAACCTGTACCATTTACCCCATCATCTCCATAAATAAAATATTCAGTAGATTTAGTAATATTAGGATCATTTGGTTCTGCATCTGAATTATCTCCTACTCCATCATTATCTGTATCTGTAGTTTCAGATGCATCATTAGGAAAAGCATCCGCATTATCTCCTACACCATCCCCATCTGTATCTGCCGTTTCATTAGAATCATTCGGGAAAGCATCAGAATTATCTCCAGTTCCATCCCCATCTGTATCTGCCGTTTCATTAGAATCATTCGGGAAAGCATCTGCATTATCTCCAGTTCCATCCCCATCTGTATCTGTAGTTTCTGTAGAATCTAATGGGAAATCATCTGCATTATCTCCTACCCCATCATTATCTGTATCCCTGCTTTCAAATGGGTCTGTAGGGTATTCATCAGAATTATCTCCTACACCATCATTATCTGTATCTACAGATTCATTTGGATTTTGCGGAAAAGCATCTGCATTATTTCCAACTCCATCATTATCTGTATCAAATTGTTCTGCAGAATTATTAGGAAATGCATCAAGAGTATCTGGAACTCCATCATTATCTGAATCTGGAGCAGGAACTACCTTATCCCAGTTTATGCCTCTGTAATCTGTAAAATAGTATTCTTCATTTTCAAATATTACTTTAGGTATTCCACTAGCATTAACAGAATAAATTTTATAATATTCTCCTGCTGTAAATATTTTTTCTTTCTTAGGAATATTTTGTAATATCTTTATTATATCTCCTGCTTGTAAAACAGAATTACTATCTGAAACATAACTATTTAAAGTATTCAAACTTACATCTATTCTTGAATCATTACTTTCTAATTCATTCGGTACACCATCTGCATCTGCATCTAAAATAGGATTAATAGTATTACTTCCTATTAATTGATTTTGAATAGTTATAGTACTTTGATGTATTGTAATACTTTGCCCATTTTCTCTCTCTACTTGAACTTCAAATATAGCATCTATACTTTCTACACCATTTAATGCATTTGACATACTTTCCGTAAATAAAACTAAAGTAGAAGAATATGAATTATTGGTAAATATGAATTGATCTTCTAATACATAAACCGCATTTAATGCAAGTACACCTATAGCAACTTTAACAGATAAATTATTTTCTCCATTCCAAGATGCATAATTTCCACTTCCATCTGTAAAAGTTATATTTAATGGCAAACTATCACCTAAATAAAATTCTGGTAAACTTTTATCTGTATTATCAGTAAGAGAATTTACACTACTATTACTAGCATCTGAATTAGAATTAAAAAATAGATTCATATTTACAGATTTTTTATCTAGTGAAAATGTACATTCAGAATGTACAAATACCTACATCATTCTGGATTCTGGAAATCAAATCTTTCCACTTCTAAATCTATGTGAATATTAGCACTACTTGCCACAACATCAAAACCACCCCAGAACCTATACCATACTTGTCCAGTTATATCTTTATCTGCACCTGCATCTACATATCTAAAAGTTGCTCTATGGAAACTATTACTTTGTGGAGTCCAAACATTATCCCTTACAGGAGTATCTCCTGCCGTAGTTTGCCTTGCTTGTCCTGCTCCAATATCAGCAAAAAGATAAAATTCTGGAAAAGTATGATTACTTATATTTATACTATAATTATCTTCACCTGCTCTAGTAAAATTTGCAAAATTATGAGTATTCCACCCTCTTTCTCTCCATCCCCTATCCTCATAACTACCCCAACTATCTAACCATCCTAAATAAGTAATATCTTTTTTTCTTATTGTATTGTTATTCCATTTAAATCCACAAACTCTTTCAGTAGGTATTACCCAATCTTTTACATTAGAATCTAAAGTTTCTGGTGCATACATAGTATAATAAGTATAAGTACCAGATGTAAATGTAGGTAGAAATCTTATATCAGGATTTAATAATTCATCTGGATCAGATGTATTAGGATATGCATAAACACGAGTTCTTTGTAACCAATTAACATTCCAATTACTTGTGAAACTTACTTTTAATCCTTTTAATCCATAAAATAATTCTACTGCCTGTTTTTTTGTGTATCCGTAAATTCCTATTCCATCATAAGAATAATAATTCTCTCCTACAATTGGATATTCAAATGAACCATCATATGTAGTATAACCTTTAATATTTATTATAGGTATATCTCTTGCATTTTTTGTATTGGAATGCTCTGTATGTATTCTTACTCTTTCTTCTATTGTTTCATTCCACCACCCAATACCTCTGTAATCTCTGTATTCTTCACATAACTTTTCATTTACCTTACTACTAAGAGCAGAAAAAGGTGCTATAGGTTCTTGAAATGTACCTTCTAGTGCCATTACTTATTACTCTTCTTCTTCTTCTTCTTTAACTAAAATAGTTCTTTGTTTTGCTACACCATTTATACAAAGATATACACCATCTAATTCTTCAAAACCATCAAGATTTCCACCTGATTGTGATTGAGGAAAAACAGATAAAGTTAAAATACTATTATTACTAGAAACTTCAAATTTATCTATATAACCTTCTCTTTTTACCTCCATATTCTGCAAAGCATTTATTACATTAATTAATTCATTTGCTTTTTTTGCTTCTAATAATGTAGGTGATTTACCCTTTTGTACTTTTTTAATCATTAAATCAAAGTTCCGTATAAAGTTTTTCTTAAATATACATATGCATCTATATGTTCTATTTCACCATTTGCCATAGGTACTTTTGTTTTCTTTTTAACTAAATCAAGATATTGTTGTGTGTTAGGTGTAGTTCTTTGATCTACAAAAAAAGTTTCTCTTGCCGTTAAAGGCATATTATATGCATCAGTCCATTCATAACCTGTATCATTATAATTATCATATACAGACCAAGGGGTAAGAACATCTAATTTATTCCAGTCTGGTTCTGGATTATAGTAAGAATATCCACCTGATGTTTCATCTGTAATTTCATTACCAGTATTATCTCTTCTTGATATAGTTAAACTTGTACCATTATTACTTGATGTATTCCAAGTATAACCATCATATTCTATTTTTGAACCTAGAGGAATATCTGATAATGAAGTATTTAAATCTACCATTTCACTACCAATAAAAACTAATTCCCATCTTTCACTAACAGGTACTTTTTTTGTCATTCCAACTCTTAAAAACATTGATGATCTCCATTGCTCCATAGTAACCATAAATTTATCATCTCTTAAATAACTTGCTACACCTTGATATAAAGGAGGAAAACTAAACATAGTAGTAGTAGGTTCACTATAAATATTTGAACTAAGTTGCTCTATATATTCTCTTGTAAATGTAGAAAAACCAGTAGTAGCAATACTTCCATTAGTTTGTGATAAAATATATGCTCTTGGAAAATTTGGATGAACTAAGTTAGGATTATAAGGTGGTATATTATCAGTACCAGTAAGAAAAGTTTGTTTAATTTTTCTAATCTGATTTGTGTGAGAATATGGGTATGAAAACTTTGGTTCTGTTACGGCATACACTTTATTTCTACTTATATTTGTAGATACTTTAGTTCCATTAATATTATATACATTCATTGATTAATAAATTTCCCTTCTAAAGCAGTTTTAATATCTATACCAGTTTGTTCAGTTAATAAAGAATCTGTATCTACTTCTACATTAACTATAGGTGGTTCTTGTTCTGGAATTTCTGGAAATTCTGGTAACTGAATATTAGAAATAGCAGATGGTATTCCATCTAATACAGATGATAAACCAGATAAATCTATTTCATTATCTATTTCTACTTTCGGTGGTACAAATGCTTGTAATTTATTTAATACAGAATTAAAACCTACTTGTAGTTTATCTTTTGCTTTATCTCCTACTTCTACTAATTTATCTTTTAAAGTTTCTTCTGCTTCTCTTGCTTTTCTTAAAAGATCAGTTTGTTTTTCCTGCACTTTCCGTAATCTCTCTTGCTCTTTTTGTTGTGCATCTATTTCTGCTTTTTGTATATTTTTTAATCTATCATCTAATGCTTTCAATTGATTATCAAAATCAGTTTCTATATTTAGTTTTTCATTCTGTAATTCATCTAAATCTGCTTTAGTTTCATCATCAAGAATTACTGATAGATGTCCGTTTTTCTTTTTCTCCAAATCATCTGCCATTTTATTAGCAAAGTCCGTTCCTCTTTCCCTTAAATCTACTATATCTTCTTCTAATGCTTGTACTTTTCTTGCTCTTCTAATTCTTGCTTTTTCATCAGCATTTCTTGCCTCGTGTATGTTTTTTTCTGCAAGTTCTCTTACAGCAACATCTTTAAGTTCTTGTGCTTGTGCATTAATTTTATCTAAAGCAATTTGTTTTTCTAATCTTGCTCTTTGCTCTACTCTTCCTATTGCTTCTTTTTCTCCTATTTGCAAATCATTCTGGATATCTTGTATATCTTTCTGAATCTTTAAAACTGCTTGTAATTCATTTGCTTCATCTACCCTACCTTGTGCAATTAAATTTAATATTTGTAATTCTGCATCTGCTAAATCTCTTTTATCTTGTAAAAGCAGTAATTCATCTTGCAGGTTTTGTTTAATTTTATCTCTATTTTTTAATTCATCTTGTCCTGCAATAAGGTTTATTTTTTGTTGTGCTAAACGATCTGCTAAAACCATATTACCTGCAACTCTTGCATTATTAATTTGCTCTTCTAAGTTTTTTATTTCTTGGGCAAATTGTTTCTCCTGTTGTAGTTTTAAAACTAAAGCATTATTTTCACTTAATTTTTTCTTTGCCTCTTCTCTTTCTTTTTCTTCTGCTTTTATTTCCTGCAATAATACTTTCTCTTGGTTTTCTAATTCTAATAGTTTTGTAATGTGTGCTTCTGCTTGCTCTCTACTCATATTACCTTCTTGCATTAGTTTAGAAATTTCCTTTTCTGCTTCTTGTCTTTGTATTAATAATTTTAGTTCTTCTTCTCCACCATTTTTTAATGCATTTATTCTTTCAATTTGTGTAGAGATTTTTGTATTAATATCTTCTCTTGTAGATAATACTCTCTGTAATACTGCTTCTTTTTGCTTTTCAAAATTAATACTTTGCTCTGTTATTTTGTTATCTTTTAAATTAATACTATTTCCATCTTTTAGAATATTATTAGATTCTATAGATAATTGTTTTAGTCTTTTTATATTTGCTTCTCTTCTTTGTGCTAGTTCTGTATCTTTCTTTAATACCTTATCTCTTGTCTGCATAAAACTATCAGAAGTTTTATTAGCAGTTTCTCTATATGCTTTTTCTACTTTTGCTAAATTTGCTTCTGCCGTTTTTACATCTTTACCAGATGCAAGAGGATTTAATTTAGTTAATGATGCATTTACATTTGCCACAAAAAGATCAAAAGTTTTTTCTGCTTTTTCTAAATAATCTGTTACATATTGCTTCAATGTTTTACCAAAAAGTTCAAAACCAGTAGCAGAAGTTTTTACTACTTCTATAATACTTTCAAATCCTACTACTGCTAGATTTAATCCTTTTAATAATATAGGTAATATCTTTGCCCCAAGAACTTTAAATTTACTTTGTGATTTTTGAAGTTCTGCATCTAAATCTTGCAAACTGGTTATAGTTTTCCCATCAATAATTAAACCTAATTCTTCTGCCTGTTTTCCAAGTTTTGCAAATTCACCAGAACCATCTCCTATAGTTTGTATCATAGCAACTCCTTCAGAATCTAAAAACTTGAAAGCAGTAGCAAGTTTAGCACTAGGATCACTTATTTTACCTAAACCATCCGCAAATTCTAAAAATAATTGTTCTGAACTTTTTGCAGTTCCATTCGTATTATTCAAAGAGATATTCATATTATCCAAAGTTTTCTTTAGTTCACCTCCAGTTTCTCTTGCAGTACCTATTCTTCTTATAAATCTCTGTAAACCTACTTGGGCACCATTAGAATCTACCCCAGATTGCTCCATAGCAAAATTGAACTTTTGTAAAAAGTCTGTAGATACTCCAAGTCTTTTACTCATATCCCCAAGTTTGGCAGTACTATCTAAAACAGATTTACCAAAACTTACTATAGCAGTAGCACCTAAGAACCTTGTAAACATACCAGTTAATTCTTTATTAAAAGATTTAACTTTTCCTTGTGCTTTAGTTAATCCCTGCTCGAATGAAGCAGAATTTAATGAAAGAACTCCTTTAAAATGTGAACTAAATGCCATTACTAGATTTACTATTTAATATCCACCTATTAATAGTATTATCTAGTTCTGTTACTCTATTGTAAGTTGTACCATTAGATTTAGCATTTCTTTCATTCATTGCCGTAATTAATTGGAATGAAATCCGTAAAGGCATTTTCATTATTTCTTCAAAACTCCAGTTATATTCTTTTGCAAACATATCTACAAAATATGAAATAAAATAAACCTGCCCTTTTTTACCCTTATTCATTGTATCAGAATCAATAAAAGTTTTTTTCAAATAATTATTTATCCAACGGATAGCATCTATGTTTCTTATCTTAACTACTTTTTTAAAAAATTCTTTTTGCTTCTTTTCATCAAAACAAAATTCTTTAGATACAATCCATAAAAATAATGCTACATCTTCATCTTTTATATCCCCACCTTTTAGAAATGGAGATTCTACACCATCCAACATCATTAAATGCCGTAGATTCATATTAATGATTTCTATGCCATAACAATCTTCATTGATATTTACCCAAGATTCATTACTCCAAGCAGAAGCATTTTCTATGAGTTCTTGAAGTTCTTCGGGAACTTCCATTTACATATTATGCAGAAAGTTTTTCTCTAGCAGAAAATGAAAGTGTAGCAAATTCTCCATTACTTCTACTTTCACTTGTTTCTGTAATAAAATATGTTTTACCTTCCAAATCAAATTCCATCCCTAGAGATGGGTCTGGTTTGCCAGATTCTTTCACAAAAGTTCCAGAAAGTTCTTCTAGTTTTTGTACTGCCACAACAGCAATAGTTTCTCCCTGACTTCCATTTAGTTCAGTTACTTCTGCAGGTCTGGTAATACTGAAATCTTGTAGAATATATTCTACTGCATTAATATTTACAGATTTACTACCAAATACATATTTTCCATTAGGTGTTATTGTTACATTTGCCATATTCTTAAATTCCTTTTCTTATTTCTGTTTTATCTACTTCCCTCTACTGCAGTAATAAAAATTTAATATTAAATGCTAAACTTGTAACATCTGCATTATTTTCTGAATCTACATCCGTATTAGCAGAAATTTCTTTTGTTTCTAAAATCTGATAATATTGATTAAGTAAATATTCATTCTCTGGAAACATAACATATCTTACTTTAGCAAGTTTATCCGAATGGTTTCTAATCTTTGCTCTGTTAGTAGAAATAATAAAACCTAATGTACCTTCATATGCAGTATACTTTCTGTAATCCCCTACCTGCAATACTGCTTCATCTAAATTACCTTCTGTTTCAAAGATTACCTGTATGTTCTGATCTGTAATTTCCTCTACATATCTTGCTTGTACTCCAGAAAGAGAAACTTTGTATAATGCATCTACGGCAAGTTTTTCTATATTATCTTCAAATTTTAGATTTTCTCGTATTTTCATTATGGCACTAATTCTATAGTTAATCTGTAACCAGATTTATATTCTAGGTTTTCTATTGTTTTTACTTGGTAGGTTTTGCCAGAATAAAGAACAATATGATTAAAGGCAGGTTCTTGAACATACAAAGGTATTACAACATCTAGCACTTGATTCTTATAAAATCCTGCTACCTGTAGATTTTTTGTAGTAGCACTTTGGGAAACTAAAGCATAAAGAGTATTTCCGTTAATCTGTATTTCCTCCCCAAATGCCTTTACCTCTTCTGTTAACTGGTCTGCTAGTGCATTTACATAATCTTTATCCATACCATCCACCAGTTTATCTAGTACTTGTACATTCTGAATGTACGAATTTTTCAGATTTATTTGACAAGTTGCAAAATAAACTTTTAAATTCTGTAAGAATTTAATTTAAACAAACAATGAAAATAAGAAAAATAGTACAAGATGCCTACAAGGTAAGAGAATTAGAAGACCAGTTTACATCTGCTGATTCACTAACTACAGAGCAGGTAAACGAACATTACCCAGATAGTTATATTATCAAGGAAGCAGAACATAGATTATATCTGGCAGATTATGATTTATCTTGCTCTACTGAAGATGATGCAGATTTTGCAGAATACCAGAACAATAAAAAGCAACTTACAAAATTTATTAACAAATGGAAAAATAATATTGAACCTCATTCCAATGATGGTTTACCCTTTGAAGATATTATTTTAAAAATAGCAAAAAACTAATTATGAAAACACAAGATACTCTAGAAAATTCAAAACTTTTCTATAACTGGTTGAGGCAAAATAAAAATACTGGTATTGTATTAACCCATTCCAGAAAACAAGATTATGCCAAGAAACTAGATATACCAGAAGCAGATGCTCATAAAATAGAAACCAAGGAAACAGAAGATTACCAAAAAGGAGAAAGAGATTATTTAAGATGAAAACCCCTAGGATGTATGCCGTTCATTCAGATGAATATATAATATACAAAAAGATTTATTATATAGAAGCAAGAAACCAGAAAGAAGCAAAAGCAAAATTAGATTCTGGTGAAGATATTATAGATATAGAAAGTGTAGAAGAATTTTATTCGCACAACAAAGTGACCAAGGTGGAGAAAACTAAATTGCCTAGTGAAACGGATAACTGATAAATTAAAATTAAATAACAGATTAAATTAAACCACCTTGCAAGAGGTGGTTTTTTTGTACATTCAAAATGTACATATTGCTTTCAATTCCCATAAATGCCCCATATACCCATATACCAAATAATCCATACTTGCATATGGATTATTGATTAAAACTCCTTCTAGGGCACTCTATGCCCTTCTATTTATGATTCTGGTGATAAATCAGAATCTAGAATATCAAGAGTAGTAGTTATTTGGTAACTTCTTCGCATTTGTGTATCTGAAACTAAAATTAGATTACCTCTATTGATAAGTAAAGAAGCAGGTTTACTAGCAAGATTATTAATATTACTAGATGCAGTTTCTAACAATCCATAAAAACATTTTCTACCATCCGTATCTTCCCCTACTTCAAAATCAAAAATATCATCTGTACTGATTAACAAATATTTTTTATCTGCTCCTAAATCTGGTGTAACTAAATCAGTAGCATCTGCAAGAGTAACAGAACTTGCACCAGTAAGTGCATCAGAATTTGCACCTGTAATAGTAAAATCTACTACATCTGTTACACTTGAATCTGCACCAGAAAGAATATTTGAAATACTTTCTACTTCATCTCTACCATTTGTAGTAGTAACTGCACCTGCACTTGTGAGTGAATCAGAAGGATTACCAGAATATGTAAAATCTACTAAATCAGTAACATCTGTACCTGCACCATTTAAAATAGTTTCAACATCTGATAATTGATATGAAGATGCAGAAAGTTCTAAATCTAAAGTAATAGTATTACCACTAGCAGAAATACTATTTGCAGAACCATTACTTTCTAAGATTTCAAAAGTAATTCCATTACCTGCACTACCATCTACATCTGCTTCTATTTCAATTCCTTGAATACTTGCACTTGCTTTAACGGCAGGATTAGTTTGACCAAGGAAATATAAACTTGCACTTTCATTTAAACTTAAAGTTACATCTGAACCATTAATAGAAATAGAATCTGCAGAACCATTATTTTCTGTAATAGAAAAAGTAATGCCATTAGAACCAATTCCTGTAGCAATAGAATCTATTTTAATTCCCTGTAAACTTGCCGTAGAATTTGTAGCATCTGCACCTACAACTTCTTGCAAATCTCCCTTACTATCCGTTTCTATAAATTTAGCAGATGGAAATACTTGATTTACTTGTATATCTGCCATTTCAATTAAGCACCTTTAACCCAAGCAATACTTTTATCATCTCCAATAGCACAACCAAATAAAGTGCTAAAGCATCCGTAAAGAGTACCACTTGCCGTATTAAAATGTTCTCTGTATGCAACATTTAAACCTAATTGAGGAATAGTAAAAGTTTCATACTTTTGTAGAGTTTCTTGCCCTTGTGTTTCTGGCAATCTATTAACAATTGCTAAACCATTTTTACCAGATGCAAATGCAGTACATTTACCTGCACTACCTCCTTGCTCTAGAACTGATGTAGGATGAACATTGAGACCATACAAAGTACCTACCCTTCCAGATTGCATAACTTGTGCATTGGTACCATAAACATCTTGATTATCTGGCAATAGTTTATGATGGGCAGTAGAAGATAATACTAAATGCCTATCACTTACTGGTACTCCAGAACTATCTAGATATTTAACAAGTGTTTTGATAGTTGCTAAATCCATACTACCTGCTGTTTTTGTTGCAGTTGCAGTACCTGCTTCAATAGCAGATTTTACTTGTTGCATAATGAATAAACCAAATGCATTAGCATTACTTGCAACATAATTAGCAAGATTTACTGGAGATTTATAAAGTTCATTGTCTGATAATCTAAATGGTTTTATTACTTCATCCACTTGGATATCAATAGTACTTGCAGTACTACCACTATTACTTTCATAAGAACCCGAATATACTCTTGCAGGATCATTTGAATCAATAAGAGGAACTCTTACACTTGCTCCCCTACCTGCATATTCATTTGCTACATTAAGGGAGAAATTCCCAAGAGGTGCAAGAAGATCATCTAGAACCTCTATTGCACTTGAAATTACTACTTCTGAATCTGTTATACTATTTGCCATAATTAAATTTTCCTTTGTTTATAAATTGTTTTATCTAGTTCCCTCTTGTGATTGTAAGATTATTAAGATTACTCATAATCAATTTAGATTTTTTGCCCCAATCTTGCTCTAAATTAATTTGAGAAACTAAATCTACTTCTTCTTCTGCAAAGTTATGTTCTACACCATCAGAACCAAGTTCATAAGATTCTACTTTAGATTCTAAATCTTTCACTTGGGTTTCAAGTTCTTCATTAGATTCTGATAATCCAGAGTTTTCATCTCTTAATTCTTTTGTTAATTCCATAAGTGTTTTCATTTCTTCTTCAAGAGTTTCAATTTTATTTTCTAATTCTGTTACTTTTTCCATATTTTCTAAATTTTCTTGTTTTATTAAAATTTCTCTAATTTCATCTTTATCTGCTTGTTCTATATCTTCTTCTACATCTACAGAAAATAAACCATTTGGATTAGTTGCAGGTGTACTAACTACACTCCAAGCAAGAACTTTATCACAAAAAGCATATACTTTTGTTTCTTCATCTGGTGTACCTTCTGAATAATTTACAAGTTCACCATCTGTATCATAATATTTACTTTCTATTAATGCTTCTACAGATATTCCAAAAACTTCTGGTGCTTTTGTTGCCAGTTCAAAAAATGTATTATATTCTTTTTCACTTGATTCTTTCCAAGCATTAAGAGCAGAAAAATCTCCTACTATTTTATATTCACCTTCATCTGTTTCTACTTTTTTAAAGTTTTCAAAAAAACCAATTGAAGATAATGCTTCATTATCATCTGAATGCTTATAATATGCTTTAACTTGTGTACCTTCTACACATTTCATAAATGAATCTAAACCTTCTTCATTTAAAAACATATTATGCCCTAAAATCTCTCCAGTAGTAATTAAACTTACTTCTATAATTTCACCATTTTCTAAATCTATTTTTTCTAGATTTGTTTTACTTTCAAAATGTTTACTTTCCATAATTATTATTTCCTTATTTATCTAGTTCCTTGTCTTCATCTTCATTAATGATAGAACTTTGTTCTTCTTCAAAAGCATCTTGTGATTTAAGAGTAATGGGTCTTCTTGCACCACCATCATCATCCCAAGCACTTTTAACTGCATCATTAGGTTCTGGTAAATCTAATGTTTTTCTAAAATATTCTTCATCTGCTTCTTGCGGTGTAATGCTACCACCTCTTACACCTATTCCATATGCTTCTATCTTTTTCTTTAAATCTTCTTTTTCCTCTGGTGTAGCATTATTATTACTTTCTCCTTCTTTCTCTTCATTCATTAATTTTTCTAGTAATAATTTATCTTGTGCTATTTGTTTTGCTTCTTCAGAAAAATCTTTTCCTTTTTCAGCAAATATTTCTGTATAACTTGCAAGATTATTTTCTATTGCCATTTTATCTACGGCATAATCTTTTGATTTGTCCAGAACTGGTAAATAAGTCCAGTTAAATGTACAAGCATCTGAATAATCCATAAATTCCATTTCTGGTAAATCCCCTAGTAACTGCTTTTTTCTGGTGTACCAAGCAAAACATCTTTTAAGAAATTGATCTTCTAGCATTTCTCTATATTGTCTAAATTTAAAATTTGCTTGTGTTTTAGTAACCCTACTACTTGCAAAAGTTCCATTACTATATCCAGTAATTTGCTCTGGGCATCCTGTAATAGGAGATGCAATAAAGGTAATTAAATAAATTAAAAACTTTTCAATATCATTACTACCACTTGTAGAATCAATAGTAGTAATATTTTCATTAGGTTCTAGTACCATTAATTGACCAGATTCAAGAGTAGTAAAACTGCTTCTTGTATCTTCACTATGATTATTCATAGACCATCTATCATCATACGGATTATTGGAAGTTATAGCACAAGCAAATAAAGAATTAATTTTAATCTTTTGAGTGTATGCACTTTGTACTTCTTCAATATTTTGTAATGCATCTACTGCACTTGCCAAAAGTGGTATACCTCTTAAAGCACCTATTCTAGTTAAATTTCTAATAAATATGGCATCTTTTGCAGGTATGTATGTACCTTTATCTTTATCCAGTTTACCAGTAGCATCATAATTAATAATCCTATAATGTGTAATAGCACCTAATTTATTTACTCTTACTCCAGATAATTCATCTGGTTTTCTTAAATCTGGATTCTTACTAGATGCTATTCTTTCACTTGGTATTAATTGTATTCTACCATTCTTCAAAAGTAATATTAAACAATCTCCTGCAAGTGCTATTTCTTGTATTACAAGTTTAAGTACACTTGCCATATCAATATTAGTTACTTCACAATTAGTAAGAAAATATTTAAATAACTTTTCTCTTTTATTATCAAATTCTTCTGTTCCAGTTTTACTTTGAACTGATACTTTTCCTATATTAGTTTGTAAACAATCTACTATAGCATTTGTAATAATGTTATTTCTGTAACTATTTCTAAGATTACTTAATAATGCTTCTCTATCAGATTCACTTAGTACTTTTTCTTCTCTGGTAGTTATACTACTAAAGTTAGTAAAATAATCTCTGTTTCTTTGATTATATTTACTACCTTTGTAATTAAAATCTACTGGTTTACCTTTAGAGTCTAGTATCATTTTTATATATTACCTTCTTAACTTGTGGATTTGTCCAAGTGCCGTTATTAACTCTGTTAGAAATAAATTCATATTCTGCTAAACATCTATCCAATTCTAATCTAATTTTATAAGGATCAAGAAAAGTTTTAGATGTACCTGCACTACTTGTATTACTAATTCCTAAAGTTTCTACTCTTTCTAAACTTTTTTCTAATCTTTCTATTCTTTTTGTTAAAATAGATAGTTTGTGTACATCCGTATAATATCTCATAGTATTAATTAATTTATCTAGTATTTTACCCAAAAATTAAAGGATATGCTCTAGTTCTCTTTTTAATGTCTTGTAAAACACCTTTAGCAAGTGCTTGTTCAAATTTCCTTACCCTACCCTTCATTACACTCTTAAAGTTTTTTGCACCTCCTGCATAAGATATAACTTTTGATAATTTACTTTCTACCTCTATTGTATATTTTTTATCATTTTTACCTCTGGTATGTGCAAATACATTTCCTGCAATTCTGCTTTTTCTTAAACTTAAAAATCTTTCTGCCTCTTGCGGAAATCCTTTTTTAGGTTTTGGTAAGTTTATTAATTTACTCATTAAATAGAATTGCCCTTTATTTAATCCATAGTTTCCAAATTTTTCTTGGGTATGTTTTTTAGTTCTAGCATCTATATAATTCCATACGGCATTAGGTAATTTATGGTGCAAGTAATATGTAGTTTGTTTAGTAACACCTGCTTGTCCTTGTTTCATAGTATATGCTTCTTTTTTACCACTATATCCAAGAAAGAAAGTGTTAACTGGTCTATGCCTTCCCACTATCTTATTTTTATCTGCAACTTTAGTACTTTTTCTATTAGCAGTTTGTGATAATATTTCTGCACATTCTGCATTCAATATTTCTTTGTATGTACCACCTTTTATTTTTCGTAGTTCTTTTACTACTGCATTCCAACCAGTAATATCTATTCGTTGTGTTACAAAATTGTTACTCATAAATTAAATTTCTGTATTCTATCTTTAAGAGGTTTTCTAGTTCCTTCTGCTTCTGGGTTAAGATGCCTATATGCTCTAGTACCTCTTAAAAAATAACTAAATGCTAAACCATAAACACAACAATCTAAATAATCTATTCTTGGGTAAAGTGCTTCAAATACTATTTTTCTTTTGCCGTTTCTATCCATCTTTTCTACCTGCACTTCTCCTAGTAAATGTTTAGCAAGTTCATTATCAAAATCTTTGTATATTTGTAGATTTGGTAATTCTTGGTTTCTCATTCTAAAAAATAAACTTTTGTAATGTTCTAAGTTTATTCTAAATTCATTTACTTTATTTACTCTACCTCCTTTTGCTCTTTGTCCAGAAACAGAATCTACAAGTACAATGTCGTGAAATGCATTATTAGGTAGTTTTTCAAATGCCCTTACTGCTATCCAATCTTTTCCAAGTTCTGCAAGATTTGCTATTACTTCACTTGTTTGATACCTAGAATCTACTAAACAATATTCACAATTATAATTTTCCTTTTCTGCTTTAAGCATTTCAAAACCAGTTGCTTTACTATTTTCTACAATGTGTATAAAACCTTCAGAAGTAATACTTAAAATCATATAATAAAGATGATACTTTTGTACATCTGCTATTAGTAAACTAAATGCAGTATTTCTAGGTTTCTCTCCTTTTACATATTCACATTCTAAACTTTTTAATTGTATTAAATCTGGTGCTTTTATGATTCTATTTTTAAATGGCATACCCATAAAACCATTATTAAAATTCATTAAACCATTTATACTTTCTTTACCTTCAAGAAATGTTTTTACTGCATCCCCTAAAGTAACATAATAAGAGTAAATACTATTTAATTGGTATCCCCTACTACTTTCATCTGCTAGTTCATTATCTGCCCTCCAGAATGAACTAGAACTATTAACCATCTGGTTCTTCTGGTTATTATCAAATTTGGCATTACAATGAGGGCAAACTAATCTAGCAGATTTACAAGCAACATTATAATTTCTGCTACCATCTTCAAATTTAGCATTTTCAAAATCTATATGAAAATCTTCATTATTTTCTTTAAATCCAATTTTAGCAAATTCCCCACATTCTAAACATTCTACATAATACTTTCTTTGATCTGATCTTTTGTAATGATAATAAATATTCTCTATATTATCTTCTTCTATTGTAGGTGTACTACTTAATACAAATAATTGTTCTGCTTTACTATATGATTTAATTCTTTGCATACTTAAAGATATAGCACCAGATTCTTTTTTACTTCTACTATCCCACTTTTCTACCTCATCTCCTAAAACTACTGGACAAGAAAAACCTGCAAGTTTACTAGCATTACCACTACCATTGAAATGTAAAGTGCAGTTCTTTAACTGCATATTTTGTAGAGTTATTAAATCTTCATTATCTGGTAAAAGTTCTGTTATTAATTTATTCTTTCTCATTAACGGCAGAAATCTTTCTCTTACAAGTTGCTTACTTTGTACATCAGATGCTAGTACATAAAGAATATTACTATTATATTTCCAGATTCTAAATAATGCACCAAGAGTTAACAAAAAACTTTTACCTAATTGTGAACCCCACATTAAAGTTATTTTATTTATACTTGGTTCATCAAATGCATTAAGTGGTTCAAGAAGATACCTGTTAAAGTTAGGATTAAAGAACCCAGAATAACTACTAACTTCAGAAGAAATATAAGTATACTTTGCATTAAATTCTACAGGTGTTAAATCTTCTTTTGGTGTAAAAAAAGTATATGCTTCATTCAACATTATTATCTTTTTGTTTTTGTATTTCTTTAAATATATTCTGAACTTCAGTTTCTAATATTTTATATGCTAAACTTGGATCATCTGGATTTACTAAATTACTTACTTTATTTGGTAACTGCTCTAGCATTTTTGCTAAAGGTTCTAATATAGTTTGTAATGTTTGTGTTAGTTCAGTCCTAGGTACAAGTTCACCTCTTTTCTTTTGTAATTCAAAATCTTGTAAATCAATTTTACTTTGTTTTTCTTTTGCCGTTAAATCCATAATCTGCCCTCTTAAATCTATAAGGTCTTCTTTAGTATATTCTCTACCACCTATGGTAATACTGGCACTACCTCTATCAGTAAATGCTTGCCGTTCCTTCATCCATTCTAAAGCACCTTCATAATCTTTAGGCATTCCTTTTTTGATGTAATTATAAAAAGATTTCTTAGAAATATTTAATTTAGTGTATAAATCTTTATTGGTCATTATATGTTTAATTGTTAATAAGAGTGTAAAGTGTACAAATAATTTTTATTTTTTGCTCATACAGATGATTGTGCCCTCGGAAAC
>Ga0098049_1000418_pt1 | contig 17724 bp, 23 predicted proteins | sample 13BtaG_FD_92582 | JGI IMG/M metagenome (GOLD analysis project Ga0098049, IMG submission 92582) | Marine viral communities from the Subarctic Pacific Ocean - 13B_ETSP_OMZ_AT15268_CsCl metaG | ecosystem: Environmental > Aquatic > Marine > Oceanic | place: Subarctic Pacific Ocean | collected...
AAACTGAACTCCTCCATTATAATCTCCTACAATAGATACAATATTAAAATGAGTTAGTAAATAATAAAAATAAAATATATGTTGCTTTAAGTTTGTTCCAGATAATGCATAGCTATGAACTACAGTTCCAATTTTTTTATCATCATTTAATTTTAATACCATCATTGCAAAGTCGTCACTGCTCTCACTCTCTGCCCAACTTGGATCAAATGCTAATATATATTTTGCACCAACTTCTCCACAAACTTCTATATGAGGATTTTCACCGTCTTTTAGTGTGCAAGATGCCATTTTAGAAGTTTTAAAATATCCGCTACTGTCATCTGTAAATATAGAACCAAACTCTCTATCGAATTGACTTTGACTCATTGTAGACTTTGCTTGATCTAAAAGATTTTGATCGTACAGTTGTTTAGGGGCGCAATCATAACTGAACTGCATTATCACCCTATGAGCGTCACTCTGTTTTGTGCTCCCCGTCCTTATTAACTCTTCGAACTGCTCGTAAGCTTTATACATATATTCGAATTTATAACTTGCAGAGCTTAGTGCAATTAATTTATTGTTTTTCCAAACATGCCTATCATCTTCAGACATTTCTCCTTTTTTAATTAAATTCGTCTCTAAATTATAAAGTTCTTCTCTTTGAGTTGGATTCTCAACAACACTAAGGAAAGGTATAATGACCTCGTTGTAAATCCTTTCAGGCATCAAAGCAAACTCATCAATAATAATTCTGTGAAAACGAAATCCCCGCAACTTTTCTCCATCTCCGAGAGGTAATGCGCGTATCCTACTGCTACCTATTTCAAGCAACCATTCGTCATTGCTTTTTGATTTATGAGATATGCATTGAGCTAGATAAGCCGCACCAGGTTTTGAAGCAATGTCTTCAATTTTTTTAAAGATCATTTTTGCCTGACGAAAAGATTTGGATAATATACCAATTTCAACACCTTGATTTAATATTGCATCTAGATAAGCATATATCGCGGTAGTAAATGATTTACTCATTCCTCGAGACCAAACCCCCATAAAGTAATCTGTGCTAAACATGGCCTTAATGGCCATATGTTGAAAAGGAAACAACTGAACTCCGCTAACCAAGTCAGCAGTAAATGTAATATTTTCTCTAAGAAACTTATACAACAAAATTTTAGCCTCTTTCTCTTCCAAAAAACCCTTCACCTCTTCAAGTTGTTCATTGAAATTCATTTCTGGATTTCTAGATAGTTGATTTCCCGTTTCCCAAGCCATTATATCAAATCGTTATCTATGTAATACTGTAAATCTACGTCCCAAAGTCTTTGGCCCAGAACTAATAACTTTGGGATTATTCTTTCAGATTCTTCCCTACTTCCAGTGAAAACAAATTGGCAGCTTCCTGCGAATTCATGAGCTAACACTCTCATGTTATGATATATATACTTCATATTAGACATATGCGGAGCCCAGCGATTATGCTTTTCTATACTTGAAATACTACCTTCTGTCACAATAAATAAATAGCTGTCAAAATCTTTAGCGCGCTGCAACTCATTTTTGAACCTTTCTAGATTATTCTTGCTTAGGGTGGATTTGAAATCTTGCTCTCCTTTCCTGTCTACATAAGTATAATCATAATGTTCTTTACCTACGGCGTAATCACCGAAGTCTAATTTCAATAATTCTGAATTAGCAAATTCTAAAGGTTGTTGCTCTCTTGTGTCTATAAAGATCTTAATAGAAGGATCTATGGTTGACTTCCAGGTTTCAGGCAGTCTAGAGCTGAACATTGGCTCAACTCCAGCTTCCTTGCAGGCTGCGGAATACGATCTAAAATGTTTCTGATAAAGCTCTATGGTGGGCATCTCATTTACGGCAAGTTCCAGGTGAGAGGGGCCATATTTTAGGTTTTTTTCTGATACCCTTTTTTTTAATAGTTTTAATATATAAGGCTTTACAATTTCACTTGGTTGGTTTTCACACCATTTCAACAATTGATCTCTTGTTGAGAAATCTTTTGAGAAATACTGCTCTTTATTTTTAAAAGGAAGCAATTCTTCTTTACCAATTGATTGCAAGTACAAATTATATCTAGGATAATATTTTATATAATATTCCGCAAGAGTTATCTTGTGCGAGCGCAAATGCATATGAAGTTTTTTCTCGCTCTCGAATTCTAGAGAACAAATTTTACATATATAATTAGATGACATCTTCTTTTGAAATACCAAGAACTCTTGCCTTCCAATCAGGCATAGACTCTAATCTATCAGCTTCTTCTTTTGCGGAACGTTTTTGTAGTTCTGCGATTTTTAGCATAACTCCCCGCTCCTCTTCTTCTTGAAATAACTGCACTAAAGCTAATATATTAGCGTTTTGCTGTTGCTTAGAAGATATTCTTTTCGACCGATCACCCTGCAATTTTTGAATCAGAGACTCCATTCTTTTTTCGCACTGATTATACTCTTCACTTTTTGTTTTTAGTAGCTCCGCCAATCTAACTGTTAGGTCTTGCTGATCTTCTGCTTCATCAAACATTCTGTTTAATTTGTTGATTGCGCTTTGAATATTTTTTAAATGTATGTAATCCATACAAACGTTAATATATAAATTAATTTCATCGCTCGTAAGATCAGGTTTATCCCATGTAGCCCTAACAAATTCAGCTTCAAATAAATCTCTATCTGCCTGCGCGTCATAAGTATTTATAACCTGAATAAACCTAGGAGAAGAAAGGAAAGCTCCAAGCGACTCAACGCTTCTTCTTTCTGTCATAGTTAATTTATCTTCATTGATGCTTGTCTGGGCTGAATCATTTATTTTTTTAATGATTTTGCTTGTAGCTTTCGGAGGAGAATATCTTCTATTTATAGCATCTTCTGAAGCGGGAGTTTTTATCTCTTCGTTGGAATCAACGTAACCAAAAACCGCTTGATATTCTTTAGTGTTATGAGTTACCCTAATTTCAGGAAATAGTACAGCGGCAACCTGCGCACAAGTCATTCCGTTTGAAACGGATTGATCTATAAAATCTTTTTGCTCCTCAGATAAATGAACATCTTCTTTAGGGTAGACATGTTTTGTTTCATAATCAATTTCATTATTTAGTAAAAACTCCCTAACTGCACGACCTTGCTTGCTTCTACCATCTATCTTTTCGGCCTCTGGAAAAGCTAATCTAGTCAACTCTGTAAGATCAGATATATTTTTTGCATTATCTCTAACAATTCGCTTTTGATCTTCTGTTAACTCCATAATATCGTTGATCTAACTGAGATAATATCTTCTCTCTTTAGGATTTCTTGAGCTTTTTGTTTAAATACTTTTTTCAGATTTTTAATCTGCTTATATCCCGCTTTTCTTCCTTTCTCAGAGGTCTTATAGCCCATCTTTTTAGCTACTTCTTCTTCATCCAAATGCTTTACGAACAATAATTCATATACTTTATACTGCTTGGGAGACAACTCTTTTTGCATATGTTCATTTAATTTATCTTGCGACGCCAAAAGGTCAAAATTTTGATCCTGCATAGATGAAACTTCATGAGTGTGATTTTCTAAAGCTAAAGCCATCTTGATTCCGTACGCAGGTTTTTTCGTTCTTTCCCATTTGGCATATAAAGGGCAAGAAGAATCCTGTAAGCCACTTTTAGTGAATCCGCAGAGAGATGATTCTCCACCATCTTTAGTTGCGCATGATTGATTAAAGGGGCAGTTCAAACAAGGTCTAACAAAATTGCTATAATTGTTTCGCAAAATATTTTTCATTTGATTGGTGATAATCTTGTTTACCCACGGCTTTAGCGATCTAGACTGATCCCACTGATGCCATTTTTTATGTATATGAGCCTTTATTATTTGTTGAACGTCATCGAAATCAAACCAAGCTAACGAGTCTAAAAACCATTTATTTTTTCTTTTTTTTATCTCTAAGTCAATTTCTTCCGCTTTATCCTCGTAAGTAAAATTAAGACTTTCTTGGTCTTCCACGCTTTTTAGTTTTCTTCATGGGTTTATTTTCTTCCTCAAAATTTTCAAAAGCCTCTATAGGTATCAAATCTTTAAGATTAAATTTATTTTTGTCTTTTTCTATACTATATGATAATTTAGAGATACTTGGAACCTCGTAAATATCTACTCCATCAGGATCATCAATCACTTCTGCTCGCCTCGAAGAAGGTTTGCGTGTGGCAGCAGTTTTTGTTTTTGCTGCAGATAATATACTTAAACTCTCTCCACAACCACCACAAAATTTTGGCGCCTGCATAGAGTACATATTTTTAAAGCCACAATGAGGACAGTAAGAAAAAGCCATAATAGTATATTATAGCTTAAAAAAAAATTATATCAAATAACCTGCAATAACTACACTCTGTTTTTTTGTAAACTCCTCTGCATCAACTCCCCATTCTCTTTTCTCTTTGACGTACTCAAGGCAAATAGTTCCCAGTATTTTTCCATTTAAAGTTTTAATAGGTCGAGCAAATAAACTTTTAACACCTTTTTCTTGCAAGAAAGATTTAAAGCCTATATCCTCTCCATAATTTTCTACATCTTTACATATAAAAGTTTTTTCGGCGGCAATCGATTTTGTTAATCCGTGAAGATTAGAAACTCTTATGTTTTGCATGGTTTGACATTCAGAGCTTATTCCTTCGCTAATTACTTCGTATGTACAGCTTAGTTTTTGTTGACTCCTCCCAGAAAAGTAATGTTCCCCATTATGAAATTCCATAATGTAAACCCTATCAGCTTCTGTTTTTTCCATAACAAAATTAAGTGCAGAAATAATATTTCCATGCGCCGAAGGGTCATAATTTAATTCCTTACTTTTCTTTTCATCGTATTTTATTTTCAACCACATTCCAATAACAGCTGTCGCCGCGGAAACAACACCTGTTAGCACGCTTATAATATCAAGTCCACTATTCATTTTTTAAAAATTAAAGGTATAATTGCTGATAGCAAAACTATTAATATAATAATCCCGAACCAAATTAACGGATCTTGATGATTATAGGTTTCAGTGCTTTCAGCGATATTAAATACATCTGATTTATCTTTAATAGAACCAGTATCTGGCTTTTCACTTAAACTTTTTGCTACCTTGCTTGCGCATCCATTAAAAAACAAGAATATAAATAATAAAAATCTCATCTGCGCTTGCTGGGTATCGCATAAAAACCAATAACCATGAAACATAAATCCATAAACGATGCAAGCATCAATCCTCCGGTCATAGTCACTAGCTCCCAGTCTTTTCCCCCAAAAACCCAACCAAAAAATCCCCACTTAGCGTTATCTCCTTTTGGAACAATTAAATCGTATGATATATGTGGATTCATTGCATAATAAATCATTAAAAAACACATCGTAAACGTAATACTCATAAATAAAATTCTTCTTGTTACTTTTACAAAAGGGTCTTTTGCATTAGCCTCCTGGCTTGCGATTAAAGCATTTAACATTTTTTCATCCCTTGCAGCTAAAGCTAATTGATCTTGTCTTTTTTGTTCTAGCCACGCATTAATTAAATTACATGCTAGTTTTATTCCGGCTCCTATAATAGTATTTAATATTGGCCCCATAGGTTATATGTTACACCTTCTAGTTAAAAAAATATAAAAAACGTGTAATATATTACATGTCACAAAAGTCAATCCTTGAAACATTAAGTAAAAATTTAAATTCATATCAATCTACTTGTTGGTTGAAAACAGAAAACGCAAAACTAAACGGACTTACTCCAGCAGAATTGATGATGGAAAATCAAACAGATAAAGTCGTTAAAATTCTACCAGAAGAAATAAAAAGGATTAAGAGTAAAAAAAACACTTAATCACTCTTTAGGAAAATCTACTAACAAAAATCGTTTCCATTTGTTAACGCTTATGCAAAAATACATATAATGATCGTCATAAGCAAATTGGCCTGGAACTCCATAAGAATCGCTTCCAGCGGGAACATATTTAGGGGCATCCTCTATCGTAGGAGATTCGTAATCTGTTGAAATCGTTGCTAATATAGCTGCGTTTAAGGGCTGGGACGCAAGAGCGTTTAGCGAGGGATATACATTTGAATTTCCAATGATCTCATAATATATGTTTTCTAATGATACTCTATCGTTAACAAGATCGTAATTAATATCGGCGTATAATTTAAAATTTATTGTTTTAATAATCTCTTGCCGAGATAAATACGAAGGAATGATATTATCTACTCCATTTACAGAAAAAGATCCTGTTGGCTTAATAAGGTTTACTGAATTCCCTCCCCACGCAATGTTAATTGAAAATGTACTATTTTTAGAAAGTAAATTATCTGACTGAAAAATAATATTATTTGCTGCATTAGGATTTGTATTTACGCTAATATTTTTTTGATCTAAATATTGCCTTAACTTTAATGATTCCTGTACAAACGTACTACCTGCCATTTTGTAAGTTCCTCCCGCAGGCTTTTGAACCAAAACGTAATCTAAATTAGGCTCGAATGATATGTCTGAACTCGGAAGAGTTGGTAAATTTTCTATTCTCTGAGAAGTCATTGCTATAATTACTACACTTAATTTTAAAAGAGGTCTTCCTAAAAAGATGGTTGCAAATCATTTGCACATTCTTATTTTATCGATTATATATTATATTTTCTATATATACTAAACAAAACTAATTTATTGATAATCTTATATTTTATACTACTATAACTTAATGAATGATCATTTAACTATCGTGAGCTTACTATTAGCTTTATTTTTTATGATGTGGTTTGCATGGGATCAAAATGAATTGGTAAATAATCAAAATAAAGAAATAAATAGATTACAACAACAAGTATTATTTCATAATTTATTTACTCAAAGAATATACAACAATCAAAACCCAACATATAGAAATACAGATTAATACTTTAAAAAAAATCAAAACTATATAATATAAAACATGACAGATCAAAATAATCAAAGTACAGAAAATCAAGTATCACCTGAACGAGAGAATGCAGTAGTTGCATTAGCGAACGAATTTCTTGGCCGCACAACGTTGGCAGAAGCCCTTTCGCAGGTTTCTCTAAACGCAGTACTACAATTGGTACAAAATCAAGCTATCGCTCAAGGACGCAAGCAAGTTGAAGAAATGAATGACGATGAAGTTAAATCATTACTTGAAACGATTGAAAAAAGTAAAACAGAAAATGCCGCGAATGAAGCAGTTGAGCAGGTTAGCGAAGAAACTGTTGCAGCGAGTTAATAATTTCGCTTAGATTATAGCAGGCGATACGGTCTGTAACAATATTATAACCCGGGGTAGTTCCAATACTATACCCGGGTTCTTTTTGGTTTGTAAGAATTAAGTCTGAGATGAAATCATGAGCCCCTTTACTTTTTAACCAATGCCAGTATATTGATCTTGTACCAGGCTCGCATTCAAGCAAAATATCATCAAATATATAAGTTTTTGCATATAATGTGACATCGCGAAAACAGCATATCTCGCTAGGTGGCTCACTTAATATCGATTGAATTATCAGTTTCTTCATTTAAATTTATGTCTGAATGATAATGCCCGCAAGAAGTACATATTCTCTTAGTATCATAACCTTCGGTTAAATAGGAAGATCTCTCTTGAACTCCGTATGCTTGGTTGGTCAAGTATTCCTGCAAGGTTACACTGTTTCTGAATTCAGCAGATAATATCTTATAATATCTATAAGTAAAATATTCTTTACCTGTGTATATTATAATTGGATCAGCAATAGTATTCTTGAAAGATGTTTTAATTAATTTCACCCCATCTTTAGCTACCGCATTATAATCGACGGAATACCCAAGGTCCTCTAGCATGCCAATTCCAACTGAAGTCATAGGGGATTCCTTGACATCATAAATCGCGCTAATCATCTCTGTAAAAACTGGCCTTATATTATTACCAGCTTTCCTTGCGTATTCCGCAAAATGACCACCTTTTTTGCCGGAATCTACTTCTATCTCTAATCCATAACCCTGAACGGGTACAGCAGTAGTATTAAAAGAACCTAATACTCCTCGATTTTTTAAAGACTGAATAGAATCAGTTAAAATTTCATTATTTTGTATATATTTTGCATATTTAGCGGTTCCAATTATTTCTTTATATTTTTGCAAAGCTTTTGACCCAATATATTCTGCTCCAAATAATCCGCTTTTTACAATATCAGAATATATACTGAATGCTCCCCACCTTGACCCAAGTATCCTGTATGCGTTCCAACTTGGCCCCGCTCCAAATCCATGCCATAACTCATGAATCATGATGGCACATAATTGTGTAACTCCATTCAATATGCCAGGGTTCCCATTTGTTGGAATAATTTGTCTAGCTGAACCATCATATATATCAAAGGGATCTAAGTTAATATCTATCTTTGTGATTTGAGGGTGCTCTCCATTAAAAGCATTAAAATTAGATTGAATAAAATCAGTCGGCGCAGCAGAAGCTAAGGTGCCTCCAGTAGACGCTTGTGGCATTAATTTAATATGTACATCAATTTCCATATCGGTTGTAATTATAGATTCCCAGTATTCTCGAGCCATCTCTAGCTGTATTTTATCTTCTTCCTCTAAATCCAAAAAATAATGGTAATTTAACTTTAACCCCCTTAATCTTTCTCTTGGTAAATATAAATGAGGAAAGGTTACTCCGTGAATAGAACCACTACTTGTTGATCCAATAGCAGCGTCTGCGCCTTCTCTTTGAACGCCTTCGGCAAAAAGAACTGGATCGAGCCAATATATATGCCCAACCTCTTTGGTTCTGTATACGTAATGCTGATCGCTTATCGTGACGTTACTATAATCCCCTCCTTCTTTCAATTTATGCCTGGGCTGCATTGCTTCATAATAAATTTCATTTTCATGCAATATTGTCTCTAATTTTGAATCGTAAAAATCTCTAGGAACAACATTGCCATACGGCCCTTCTCTCTCAGTAATTGGTAAAGCTGCCCCGCTTCTAAATATACCTATCGACATATAAATTTTATCTGTTGGAGAACCTATACTCGGTATTTTTTCGGTCCAACCATTCCAATCCCAGACAATTTCTCTATCTGTCGCCTCCTCCTCTACTTTATTATTAAACCTGTACACCCAGTCGAGTTCATTATGAGTATCCCAACGAGAAGTATCTATAGCATCTCGCCAAAATGATGATCCTATCGGTTTGATTGCGAATGAATATCTTGTATTTGTCTGACTTATTACAGCACCTTCATCCGCGGCCAAATCCTCAGGAATTCTTGAAAATTCCTTGCTATTTTTTCTAAAAACGACAACAAAGTCTACATTTGAATATGAACCAGCTGGTGAACCAAACTCTTTCCATGCTCTTTCGTGATCAGAGCCATCCCAAGATGCAACTTTTTGTTTTTTAGGGATGGAAAAAGTTTCATAATATTCTCTACCTAAATATTTCCAAACCAGTCTTCGTTCGGAGTCGCATCTCGGTTTAGAACCTTTTTGAGGTGAGCTCCACGAATAAGTTCCATCATTTTGTCTTGTTCCAATAATATAATTCATATATCCATCCCAGCTGATTCTATCAGATTTAAAGCCTTCATATAATTCTCCCTCTTTTATAGGCATTCTTCCGTATTCCCCAGTATCATCATTATAAACTAAATCAGACTGTACGTCTGTCCATCCATTACCATCCTCTCCATTTGCAGGAGGAGTACTATTGTCTGTAATAGTCCTAACAGGATCCTTACTATTTGCAGAAAATGTTTGAGTGTAAGGAAGAAAGCTTCCCATGGAAAGTTTCCACTTAATTTTTAATTGAATATCTCCCCGAATACTTGGAGATCCTTTTTCAACGAAAGATCTCCTGAAGGCTTCAAATCTCAAAGTAGATAAAAGACTTTTTGACTTAGTTGAAAAAGGTCCGTTTAAGGATTCTCCCGCATAAAATTTTTCACCATCTTCTCTTCCTACATAATTATCATATGGATAACTATTATATTCACTGAGCGCTCCAGTTTTTTTTGCCCCCTTCACTCTTAAATTGTGAATCATTACCCAAGAGTCTCGAGTTAATTTTTTATCTACAGGTTGAATATTAGCTTCTTCAAATTCATTAGACTCATTGCTTTTTTCAACTGAATCAACATTCATTCCTCTAGGCTGGACACTTTCAATGGCGATGTTGAAACCATCTTCGTAATCAAGATCAAATTGATCATAATAATATTGTAATGCTTGTCCTCCTGCAAAAAAATAAATACTTCTAGGCAAAGTCCTGCCTTGACTGTTTGGGTATTCATCGTCAAAATATTTTTTTATAAAATATAATTCATTACCCTCTGAATCCGGCCACGTAGAGGGTAGTAAATACTTTTCTGAAAAATTAATTGAATTATCTTCATTTAAAACAATGTCAGAATCAAATTCATCAGCGTAAAATACAACTTCATTTGGGTTGGACTGATTAATTGCCACATAATGTGATATCTTAGAACATAGAACAGTTCCTTTATATAAAGGACCAGAATCTGAATCAACAACATATGAAATTCTATAGTAATAATGATTATGAGTGGATGCAGCAGGAAAATATGGACTTCCTGACTCTACAACAAAATTCATATTTTCATGATTGATTACTCCATAAAGATTAAATTCGTAGAAATCCTGAGGCAATGGTACCATACCTAATGAGTTGATTCTATATTTTTTGCCGTCAATAAATTGCAGATAGCAATGATTTTCATCCTGAATAGGTTCCCAGTTCTCAAAATCATTAGAAAATTCTATTTTCCAAGACGGAAGAATATTGTCGTAATCAATATCATTTTTTACCCATAACCACCACGAAATTGATTCTTCGAATACGATTTCTTGGCTTCTAACAAAAACCGTAAGTTTTGTTGATTTAGTATTTTTATTCTTATCGTATAGTACATATGGAATGTTAATCTGTTCGCCAGAATCGAAATTTACATGATTTTTACATGAAAGCATTGGACGACCAGGTCTCAATAATTTAGCCTTGCTTGATATTCTAGTTCCGGAGCCTTCAATATCTGCATTTATAAAATTCTTAAAAAATATATTAAAGTATAAATCTCCAGTAACTTCAAATCTGTTTTCTCCTGACGTAAAAACTGAATAAAGAGATAATTTTATCTGAAGCCCACTTCTCTCCTTTAAAGAATTTGAAATCATAGGGATAAAATCTACTTTTGGATTACCTATTTCATCATCACCCCAAGCAGTTTGCAGCGTGCTCTGTAATCCTGGAGAGCTTTGTTGTACATATGAAGAAGGATTATATGTGTAATTTCCTAATTTATAATGAAAATCTCGCCATCTATCTAAAGCTTTTTCCTTATCGGTGAAAATTTGTATAAGTTCCTCTTCTTGTTGGCATTCTATGAACGTAACTATAGCGCCAATCTCTCCATTGCTAATTTTGGTTGCAAGAGATATTTTATTCCTTGCTTCAACAGGAATAAAAGAAAAACTTTTGTACTGGAATAACCCCTTTTCATCTTGAGTTAAAGAGCTCTTGAAGACTTCTGAGTCATTTATATATATTACTAAACCATTTTCTCCAACGTCTATATACTTGAAATACAAAATCGTTTTTCTACCAGGTGTTAATTCTATATTCCAAAAACATTGATCAAAACTTTCTTGATTACTATTAGTGGAAATACCTAATAAGTAATATATTTTACCACTATCAATCTTCAATCTAGCTGTATGCCCATTTCCAAAAGGAGTATTTCCCAGAGTTTCTACCGAGCCAAGTCTGTTAAAAGCCTTAATTTTGCTATCTCCTTTTTTATATAACCTGTATTGAGAGTTGATTTTTCTAATATAATAATCTAAAGTTGTTCCTGTCTCAAAATTAAAATATCCATGCCCGTGATCTCCAGCTTGTAAATATATATCTGGAATATATGGAGAATCTGTAATTTGCTCCATGAATGTTTGGTAATATATTCCATCAAATTCAGATGAAAAATAATTGCTACAAGAAATAGATTTGTTTGCCACTAAAAGCTTTGAAGCTGTATCTGTAATAGATTCCCCTGGATGAATTAATTTTAGTTTTGAATTTTCTATGTTTGGTTGTCCAAAATTATTTGGTGCAGAATCTGTGCTCTCAAGCCTTGCAAAGTAATCTTCTGCGGTATCTTGTCCTTGTCCATCAGATAATGCAGAATCATAATTCAATAGAATATTAATCGGGTCATTTGACCAAAAATCTCTATCATGTACTTTTTTATACAGATCGGGTAAATAATAGTATTGTTCTGGATTTTTTAAAACGCGCAACCATGGCCAATAGTCATAATTATCTATTACCATAGAGGTTCCCATATTTATGAAATTATTACCAATACTAGAAGGATAGCCAAGGTTTCGAACTGGTTTATGATACCACCAATGTCTGGGTCCAAAGTTTTTTATAGTGAGGGCTGGGGGTTGAGTAACGTAAAAAGGTAATCTTATTATCATGGGCGGTCCGCCAGGAATAGTGGAAGGAATGCTGTGCTCTATAAATAATAGCTGCAAGGATCCCGTTGTCCCCCAAAAAGAACCAAATCCTCCCGCGGGGGTACTTGCATCCTTATAGTCTCCATCGACGGCATTATATATAATGTATTTTAAACCGCTTTTCTGATAATACATTTCTTCAGGCCAAACCATGTAATCAATTTTATTAGAGTAATATGTTCTTGCTGTATATGTAACCCAAGGATTTAATATATAAGTATAATCTGCATTTGCGTCATATTCAATATTTGAAAAATTTTCAGAAAAATTTTCAGAAACAACTATTTTTTGCAACTTTCGGTTAAAAACAGGCTGATCGTGGAACATTCTACAAGGTATTTTCCTGTATTTTGTGACTCCATCCTTTTCGGAGGTTTGTACATTATTATATGAATCTGTTTGTGCCACATCATAAATATAATTTTGATAAGGTAGTGGCGTTTTATGTTTTTTTCCATTCAAATCCATAAACCAAGAAACTTCAGAGAAAAAATGTCCGCCCGATAAGTATTCACCTAAAGCGCTACCGTTTTCAAACAAAACAGAGATATTCGTAGGGTTTCTTGTGAAATATTCGCTACCTATTTTAAAATTATGTAATTCGGAGAAACCGTAAGGAGCGGAACCATCTCCAAACGGTAACGTGCCGTCCGCTTCTATAATCTCCGTAGTTAAAGATTTTATATTTATGGAACCATAAAAACCTCCGTGTGTATAGTTGAATCTGCGAACATCATTGATTCCAACAGGGTCTAAGCTTGCTCTATTTGAATGAAATTCAGTCATTCTTTTTTTGTATTTTATTTATTACATATTTTAATATTTCGCTACGTTTAATATCTTCTGCTCCGAAATAGAAAGTATGAATACCTTGCTCTTTACTTTCGTTGTCGTTAAATAATGAATACATATCTGCGAATCCACTTTTGCCATTAATATCGCTTTGCATCGGATCACCGCAAATTAATAATTTACTTCCTTCTCCCAATCGTGTCATTAACGTAGTTAATTCTTTAAATGTAAAATTTTGAGATTCATCCGCGATTACTATTTCATTTCGCCAACTCGCGCCACGTAAATAGTTAATCGGCATGCCTTTTATTATTTCTTTGTCTTTTACTATGCTTGCTTGACCAGGAATTAATAATTCATCTAGTTTTTCATTCATTGGCATCATGTATGGATTGATTTTTTCCGCCATTTCGCCAGGTAATGCTCCAAGACTCTTTTCGCCACTTTCTGCAATGGTTCGAACATAAGTAATTCCGCGCTCATTGTTCATGTTGTAAAGCTGCAAAGCTCCGTAAATCGCGACATATGTTTTACTTGTTCCCGCGGGACCACTAATAAATATTATTTTTGAATTACTGTCAAAGATTATTTTTAATAGTTCTCGTTGTTTTTCAGTTAAACTAATTTTTTTGAGTTTTATATTAGTTTTTGTTAATGATTTGCGAATTCTTTCGATTTCGTCTTCATTCACGATTTCAGGTTGTTTCTTGCGTCGAGGCATGTTTATATATTATATTCTATAATGTACACTTTTTAAGTGTTTTATATAGGCGCCGATTATATTATTTTGTATTGTTTTCGATGATTTATTATATGGTGCCGATTTTTTTTGACCTTAACATATGTTATAATTAAATGTATTGTGTTGTATATTGAGAAAACCCACCCCCGGCTGTTTTTGCACAATTCGATTGCAAAATGAATCCATTTAATGGGTAGGGTTCACTCTCTACGCTGTAGAATAATGCAAAAAAATAGTTGAATTTTATGCTTGTGTTTTCTACTGTGGCATGCTACCTTGTAGATATGATTAAGACAAATAATAAAGTAAATGGATTCATCGCAAAGGTGAATATAGTTGACCGCAAGACCGGCGAGTTAGTGAGTAAAAATGTCATGATGAAATGCGAACATCACGCGTCAATTGAAGACTTGAACAAAGATCTCGCAAAGTTTGGACTGCCTAGAAAGTTTGAACTTGTCGAATGGATAGCTTAAAAAACTTAAAAAAACTTTCTTTTTTCTTGCAATTGCACAAAAATTTTTATAGATTAGTATCATGATTAAGATAATAAAAAACCCAAACTTTTCCGAATGGTTTAACATTTCCTTGGATGGGAAAGTTTTAGATAATGCTAGAACTAGAGCTGAGGCTTTTAATATCGCTAGTAAAATCAAAAAAAATCTTCGCAAGCAAATCAAAACAGGAGCTCGTATCGTCTCATCAATAGAAAGAGTTTAATACTATGACAGATCAAAAAAAATTCATCGAGTTAAAACTCGGACTCTCTCTCTCCAAGGCAGAAGGAAACTTGCAGTTCCTCGCTTCTTCGGCTCACGCTGAAAATACCAACATAGGCATCACGCAAGGCATGGCGATTCTTGACGCTCTCAATGCCGTACAGAAAGCTCGCAAAGAATTGCAAGCAATCCTTCACAAACAAAGACAAAACCAAACAAAATAATTATGCGAAAAGTAACACAGCAAATTAAAAACGCCTTCGAGCAAGGCACATCCTTAAAAGTCGGCAATACTAAAACAGATGGCAAAACCGTTTGGCTACATGGTAACGCGATTGTTAAACGCGATCCTGACGGGCTTGTGAGATGGTCGCTTGCGGGATGGAATACACCCACCACACGCGAACGCGTAAACGGCATAGCTAACGCGGGCGTTTATCAGTACAAATTCGAGCCTGTACTAAATGGTCAAGAAATTGATTCATCCGATTGGTTCGCTTCTAATACTGCACAACCTGACCTTCTTGTGTTCTAAGTAGCTAAGCAGTAAGGACTTAGGGCTCCGGCCCTAGGTTGTTTCATAACTCGTTGAGTTGTAGATAGTTACATGCGATACGATAATGCAATAAAATAGTTAAATTTTATGCTTGTGTTTTTACTGTTTTATGCTTATGTTTAGGTATGAATCAAAAAGATAGACAACCACTCACAGAAAGAGAAAAGATTCTCCTCGCATTCAAACTTAAAAAAACTCAAAAAAAAGTAAAATAAAGTTTGACATTTGCTAATATATATAATAGATTATAGATATGATTAAGACAACAGAACAAATAAAGAACGAAATCGCAATAGAAAAAAACCAACTTGCAATGTGGCGAGGTAAAATGGATCAAAGCGAAATTGATTGGATCAATGCAAAAATTTCTGACCTCAAGGCTATGCTTCCACAAGCTCGCTATAATGACAAAGTTCTAGCCTATGGTTGGGAATCAGTAGAAAGAAACGCTTGACAGATTGCCTCAACTAGGTTAGTCTTTACTAATAACATCTAAAAACAAATTGCAAAAATGATAAATGTATTCAGAAACCCAAACTTCCAAAATTGGTTCAATGTTCTCTATAACGGCAAGCTAGTAGATAGTGCAAAAAGTTACGCACAAGCTATGGAAATTGCGAAACGCTTAAGCAAATCGAAAAAAGCTCCGATTCTCTCAAACAATAAATAATCATGATTCTAGAAATAATCTTCCTCTCTTCGTTCTCTTTTGTCTTTTATGTCATATGGTCTGACCTATTAAAAGATTAAAAAAAGTTTGACACAGAAAAAAAATTATATAATATCTTTACTTATAAACTAATTGTTAAAATATAAAAATTATGAAAATTGCTGAAAATAAACTCTCACAAAAAGAATTCTCTTCTCTTAAGAAAGACATCAATAAAACTTTGCAACAAATCAGGAACGGAGTTGTTCATGCTCAAGGATCAGACTCGGCAAAGCACGGCAAGGCGGGAGAAGTTGCAATTTGCAAGATGTTCAACTTTAGAAATGAAGACGGCAGTCTATACGAGCAAAATGGAAGAGGTTGCGATGTTCCCAAGTCTGTAGTTGAAAGAAGTAACTTGCCAAAAGAATTTCATCACGATGTAGAAATTAAATACTACAGCAACAAGTCATCAGTTTCCTTGCTCGGTGATGCAAAAAATAAAATACAAAAAATCAAAAAAGGTTTGGTTTTGATAAAAGCATTTTACCAAGATGATCCCGAAAATCCTTTACCAAAAATTCACATCGAAAAGATTTCTCCAAATTCCGAAGATAAGAAAAAATTTAAAGAAATGGAGAAGATTGTTGACTTTGTAAAAGATCACTCAAACCCCGTATCACAAACAAGAGAATTAGTAAAAGAATTTAACACAAAATGCAAAGGTGGACGATTCTACTTAAATAATACATCAAGCTCTACACGCAGACAAAGGCAAATCCAACTTGTCGATCGGTGGTCATAAACCACTGATCTTCAATAACTTAGGGCTTCGGCCCTAGGCTTTTGCATAACTCATTGGAAAGCAATAGCTTACAATATAAAAAAAATTAAAATAATCCTTGACTTTTACTTCCAATTATACTAGATTACTATCATGACAGATACAACATACAACGGATGGAAAAATTGGGCAACTTGGAATGTAGCTCTTTGGTTAGGAAATGATGAATTCCTTTACAAGCTTTCCCGCAGATTTGTTCATTACAAAGATCTTGCGAATAAGCTTGAGGAGATCGGGATGATTTGCACTCTCGACGGAGCAAAATTCAAGGATGAAGACCTTGACACCTATGCACTTGATGAGTGGTTGATGGATGAATAAAAAGCTTGCAATTACTTTTTTACTTTGCTAAATTACTTTTATGACCAAAAACGAAATGCAAAAAGAAATCTTCGAACTCCACAAAGTTCTTAAAGAGTCCATCTTAACCGACTCTCAAAGAGTTGCGATACGCAATGAAATTGGCGAGCTGGAAGACCACATCGCACTCATAGAATTTGAAGACCAGCCCGACATTGATTGGGGATACCATGACCAAACAGATTTCTAAAACCTTCACAGTTAGCAAGTTACAGAATAACTCCTAGGCGGTTTTGTAAGTCACTGATAATAAAAGACTTGCAATATAATGAGATTGTGCAACAAAATAGTTGGATTTTAGGCTTGTGTTTTGCCGGTTTCTGTGGTAGTTTTTACTTATGATTAAGACAAAAGAAACACTCCTAAAAGAACTCGACTTCGGAATTAAGCTTGCTCAAATCAAAGGTTGTATTGAGTTTTTGCATTACATGAACACAGAAAAAAAAGAATCCGCAAGGACTTTGACTGAAGAAATGACAACGCAAGGACTCATTGAAAAGGTTGAAGCTCTTCAAAAAATGTTTAAAGAAATTCAAAAATAAA
>Ga0098049_1000428_pt1 | contig 17434 bp, 18 predicted proteins | sample 13BtaG_FD_92582 | JGI IMG/M metagenome (GOLD analysis project Ga0098049, IMG submission 92582) | Marine viral communities from the Subarctic Pacific Ocean - 13B_ETSP_OMZ_AT15268_CsCl metaG | ecosystem: Environmental > Aquatic > Marine > Oceanic | place: Subarctic Pacific Ocean | collected...
AACATTAGATCCAGAAAACCAAGTGTTTACATAGCTTCCTCCTGTAAAATCACTATTCTTAAACATCTCTTTGGTAGATTTTATGGTACTCATGTTCCACCCGATCCTGCCAATAGGATTACCTGAGAAAACAACCCCTTCAAACATATTACTCGCATTTTCAAGAACTTTTGAAGATTTGAACCATGGGCTAATATACCCTTTGTAAGTGGAATTTTTAAACATTGAACTAGCATTTTTTAATGCAGCCCAATTCCATGCAGTAGTTACTCCCTGAAAAGCCTGACTGCCTTCAAACAGTCCACTTGCATCTGTTACAGAGGAGACATCCCAACCCCCAATAGGTCCATTAAACAAACTGTTTTTAAAAGTTTTTTGCAAACTAATGCAATTATCATTGACTATTCCGCCGGAAGAATTTTGAGATAAGTAAGAATTTAAAGCCCCTACATTCTCAAAGGTTTGATTCATTAAATAAGTTCCAGATACACTAAATTGAATTGCGCTAACTGGATCGTTGGATAAAAGAGGCGTAATATTATTATTTAGTAAAATTAAATTAGAAAAATCTTTGAAATCTCCTTGACCATGCATGTAAAAATTAGTCATGCCGTAAATCTTTTGAATTTTTTCGGGAGTGCTTTTTGGGCCTCTACCATCAAAATCTTTAGCGACTCCATCATCAACCCCACTTTGATCTTGTTTTGAAGTTTGTGCAAAAGCTAATTTCTCTTGCCCAGGAGATCCGAAACCACCAGAAATCGTTATTAATGATGAACCTGCTTTATTAACATAAGAGTGTTTTACTGTAATAGCTTGAGTAGAGCTATTCAACTCTATAGAAGGATCGTTAACATCTGTAATTGTTTGACTTGAGCCGTCTCCCCAATCAATAGTTAAATTAATAGTACTTGTGTTAAAAAAAGATAGTGGGCAAAAGGGTAATCCTATGTAGCCTCCGTGATTTGTTGTCTTGATTTTCATATTTATATTTTTGTTGTCTATATTATATACACTTCTCTTGCTTCAATGAATGTATTTCAAATTGTTTTACTCTCCAAATTTATACCCGAAATACTCAATGTCTTTTGCGTACTTTTCCGCAACGATTTGCTTTGTTTCTTCATCGTAGTATTCGCTGTAGTGTTTGTGTTTTGTTTTGTTTTTATGAGGAAGCTGTTCACGAAGTATTCCAATTTTATCACATACTGTATATAAATCTTCTTTTAAATTTTCGACCTTACCCACAAAATCTAACTCATGCATAGGAAGATATGAGGATAATGGATGCCAGTGTGGATCGCGAAAAACATTAGATTCTTCACCTAAGTATCTTACGAACTCTGGAAATGTACATCCCAATAGATTCGCTTCTCTTAAAATCGCATTAATTTTAGGTCCTCCGCGCATTTTTCGCTTTTCTTCTCCCTCTTCAATTTTACTTTTCCAACATGAAACTACTCTAGACCAAGGATTTCGAACAAAAGTAAATTTAAAATAAGAAGAGAACTTTTCAATTTCTATTTTATGCTCGACCTTCGTCGGCGAAGCCTCGTTGAGCTCTAATTTTGTATGCTTTTTTAAAAATTCTATCATCGATCTTGTGCCACACTTAGGGGTGTGGAACCACATAAACTTGCTTTCGTCTGAATAAGATACTTTATGTCTATTATTTTTCATATTTATAATAAATTTACAAAACTAATCCTGTCTGAGAAATTGTTTTTCGAAATATGTTGTAACTCTCCTTATACTTTTGTTGAAAATTCTTTAAGTTCTTTTTGGAAAAAATTTCTTCCAGTTTGAAAGAATCATTTGAACCACTATTCATATGAGGCATCCCAATTAAGTTAGCTACTTCAAGAGGTCTTTCATCATCATAAAAAATAAAAGGGAAAACTCCAGCTTGCAAAGACAGCATTGCGCAGTGCAACCTTGTTCCTATATAGTAATCATGCATAGACAAAACTCCCCTCCAGTTGTCAATATTATTAGGAGCATAGATTTTATCTATAGCTTTTATTTCAAAGGGGTAATTTTTTAACGAACCGTCGCATTCATTAATTTTTACATTACCAATTTGATTTAATTTAGTATTTTTAGGGAATTCTATATTCGAACCTTCTGAAAATTGAAAACTAGACTGACAGAAATAACTTGAGGATTTAAATTTATTAAATTCATTATATAAAGCGGGAAAATTAACTCCATCATATTTGGAAATATAATCTGCAGAGGCTAAAAGAGAATCTTTAAATGGTTTTAAAGAAATATTATTTATAGAATCAGGAAAAGCATACGCTGAGGGGCAACCTAATGCAACCGAATCTATATTGAAAAGGCATTTTAATGTGCTCATCGTACTCTCACCTCTAACCGAAAAAACTTCTGCGTTATCGAACATCCACCTCAAACTTTCTACAACCGACGGGTGAAAAAAATCTTTTGATAAATTGGGGTTTGAGTTTATATATCCATTTTTAATACATCCATTACCTAAGCAGATTACTTTAGATTTTTTAAATTTTAACTTAGAGATAAAATTATTAGGGCGGAAAGGCCTATTGTTTATCCAACACGCTAAGTTTATAACAATAAAATCAAATTCGTCGTCTATTTTTTTCTGATTGTCATATAAATATTCAAAGGTTACACGCCTTGACTTTAAGTGGTTATAATTAAAAATTCTAAAGACACTCTCTTGCCAAACTAAATTTCCCCTATTACCCCCATTGTTCACAAAGAAAGTAGGATCAAAAGTTTGGTCAAAAGTGGTTTCTGATTTATATGGACTTTTAATTTTATCAAAAACATCAGGGTATTCCCCAATAAAAAGAATGCGAGGGTAATTATTGTTTTTCATATCCAAAATACTTAAAGTCCATATCATATATCGAGCCAATCAACTTTTTCGCATCATAATCGTAATATTCGCTCCAATGTTTGTGTTTGCTTTTGTTTAAATGAGGTAATTTTTTAGATTTTATATTTAATTCTTTACAAATATAGTCGCAAGAGCCTTGCAAGTCCTCTGTTTTTCCTATAAAATCCATTTTAGAACCACTGTAGTTCCAGGTAAAATGAGTAAAACAAACTTGCCTTAAGAAAAAAGATTCAATCAAGTCCATTTCGTGAAATTTATGAACATAATCTAAAAAATTTTTAACCCCTAAAAAATGTTCTTTAATTAAAATATATTCATCTGTAGGTTTATCCATATAAAGGTTGGACTGAATGTCTTTTCTCCAAGGTCTCGATTTTTTATATAATTCTAATTCTAGGTCTTTTTTTATAGCAAAAGAGGTTTGTTTAAATTTATCAATTAAAGACTTTCCGTAAGGAGTTGATTGGTATTTTTCCCAGCATTCAATTACACTCAGGCAATAAAAGTAATGAGAAACAAAACGTGAATAAGGATTTCGAACTACAGTAAAGAAAAAACTTTTTTCAGCCATTTTTTCATCTATGTCCCAAATATTAGGATGCCAACAACATTCCTCCGCTTCTGTTTTTACGCACTTTAAGCCCTTATAATCAAAAACTTCGTTTAAATGATTTGTTATTGCTGTAGACCCTGTTTTGGGTATAGCCATGTAAAGTAATTTGTTTGGTGTATGATACATTAGTACAATTTCCTTATTTTTTTCATTATTTCTATTGGCAGCGATTTTAAGTTAATTATTTTTCCGTCTGCACCCACCAGACCTCTAGAAAAGTTTTGATTATTTTTTAAGAAGTTAGTTAAGTCTTTAAAGTTGAAGCGATGAATAGGGCTATAATTAAATACACACGAATTCAAGTTTTCTTCTGACGCTCCGATAAGCCAAATCCATTCGTCTCTCCTTTTCCAGGAGGATAGAAGGCGTAAATTGTTTTCGTATTGATTGAGAAATGCAATTCTACCGCATTGAGAATCGAAAAAAGCTACGACTTCAAAGAGTTCGTTAAGCCTAGTTTTTATAGACTCTAAAGAACATAAAGATACTAAAGCTTCTACTCCATTATCACAAGAGAAAATTTCCGAAACGCTTTCTGGAGCGCTAGTGTATTTATACAGGATTTCGGCTTTTTTATGTTTCGCTAGAAAGCTAAGGAAAAAATCAAAGTCAGCCTGCTTAGAGTATTTGCAAATAAAGAATACTTTTTCACTCTCTTCCGCTGCTTTAGATTTTAAAGCTTCGCTTATTATGTTTAAATACGGTTTATCTAAGTCAGTATAAACGACTAAAGCTTCTAGTTTTTGCCTATAAATATGAGGAGCATTCAAAAAAGTTTTAGAGTAGCTATTTAACTTTTCCCTGAAAGCTGGGCTATGATTTGGGCCGCAATCTAAAGCATTAAAATATTTATCTATACCCAATTTTGGATTTAATATTTTTTCTTTTATTAATTCACAGCCTAGTTGCAACTTGTTTAATTTAGATTTATCTTCGTAAAGGTCCAGGATTGAGCTCGCCATAGCTTTGGGGCTTGAGCATTGAAGTCCATTGACTTCGTGGTCAACTGTTTCGTTTAGTCCTAGCGCCGAATCCAGACATAAAACAGGTAAATTATGAGCGAATGATTCTAAGGCTGAATTACTGGTACCTTCGTAAGTTGCAGTTGTGACCGCGAGGGTCGAGCTCTCGTAATAATCATGAATATTATTAACACTTGGCAGAATCTCTAAATACTCAGAAACTCTAGGGTTGTTCGAAATGTAATCTTCGAATTCAATCATTGTTATGGGGTCTTGATCTCCTAGAACCCTAAGTTTAAAATCAATGTTTTTATCTATCAAAATGTTAAGCTCTTTTATTAGAGGAAGTATACTTTTTCTTTCCTCTCTTAAGCCATTTACAGATAATAAATTTAATTTATTATTAAATAATAAATCTTTTGAATCCGGTTTGAGAACTGTATTTAAAAAATCCATACATTTATCTTGAGCGTTTATTGGCATATATTTGTGGAAATTTTCATTTTCCAGCCTAATTACATCAACAGCATTATATAAATCTTCCTCTGTTATGTCTACCCCTCCATTCATCCTCTTAAACCAATTTGATATAATTTTCGGATGATTAGTGTTAAAATTTATCCAGTGAATTTTATGATCTAGAAAGCTAGAACAAAAAGAAAAAAAGTCGTTTGAGTCATGATCTAAGAAAGATATTAAAGCTGGATTGTTTGCCGAAGCTACATGTTTTGATAATTCAAATGAAGCCTGTTTCATCCAAAAGGGGTCTCTTGGAATGGAAATTCTCATGCAGTTTTTGATAGAAAAATTGCTATTTCTGTGAGTTACTAGGTAGATATCAAATCCGCCCTTAGCATTTAAGACGTTGATTAAATCTTGAATAATTTTTGAACATCCCCCGGATGTCAATATTCCTCTATAAATGTATAAGCTTCTGTTCACGCTAGTATATACACTTTCATCTCTATTCTCAATGTATTTTAATCGCAAATAATTGGACTACCCTCTAACCCTCCTTCTATCCTTGCAAAATCAGAAAAAGTACTCCATTGAGGGTAAACTAAAAATTTAGTTTTGGATAATAAATACTGATCTATTCTAGCGTCTAACTGGCCACGCTTGATTTGTTTCCACTCGCTTCTAACGAAAGGCTTGTCTCGAAAGAAAATTTTATCTCCGAAAATTTTCTCCATATGGATCTGGGCTAACTCACAATCAGTAGACAAAAAAAAATTATCGTATAAATTTGTACTCAATAGTTCATTAGCTTTTCGAATATAAGGATCTAAGGTTAAGCTGTATTTTTTCTTGTCTTTAAAATTAAAATCAGAATTTATTGCATCCCCTCTTCTTAAGTGCATGCCAAAAGTATTGCCGATCAAGCCTTCGCATTCAGAAGCTCCTTCTTTTGCTTCGCTAGAAATCCCCAAGCTTAAGCTTGAAAGCATAAACCAACTCCAGGAATTACGAATGAATTGTTTTATTTCTGGACTTAAAACTGATATTAAATTTTCCGAACTTTCAATTGTGACGCAATCCCACTTTTTTGATAAAAAAGTTTTTATATTTTTACCTCTGTTTCGTCTTTCTTGCTTTTCTATCGAATGTTTTTTGCCTAACTCTACTTCTTTGATTTTATTTATTTTTTCATCTAACCTTATGGATTTTGAGCGAAGATCAATCCACTCTTCTTCGTTTATAATCTTTATATTGAAAGACGCTTTAAGCAAGTTTAAATCTATTAATTGATCCAAGCTTGTATCGTCAAAACCCGGAGAAGTGTCCCAAAAAATTTTTAATGGATCTTTTAAGAAATTAGATATTACCAAACTAGAGCATAAAAATCTAAACCTGTTCCCTAGCCCGTTTAAAGGTTTTATAGCTATATCCATGATGATATAGTATACACTTATTGTTGACTAGGGTTTTTGGAAAGAATTTAAAAAAGATATTAAAAAATCTAAATTAGAGTAGTCTATCCTATTTACGTTTAAATTGGCATTTTGACTAGATATTAAAACCCCCGAGGCGAATTCTGAGTCTTTTATTAAATAAGATATAAAGTCATGAGCCCCTTTTGATTTTAGCCAGCTCCAGTATAAGCTTCTAGTACCTGGGGGGCATCTCAGCAGAACATCATCAAAAACAAAAGTCTTCGCATATAAAGTTACATCCCTAAAGCAGCTTAAACTACTAGGTGGTTCAGATAGATGAGCTTGAATTATTAAATCCACTCAACACCGCTTTTGAGTTTTCCCAATTTTCGGTTAAGGTTTTTATAGATTTGCTCGACCCTTTTTTTTTGTTGCATTGATAACCTCAATGAAGTTTGGCTGCTGCTGTAACTATAAAAAACTAAACTCACGTCTAGTTTAATACACAAAAAAACCTAAAGATCCAAGGTAGGGTCTATTTTTGAATTAAATTTTGGGCAACCTTCATAGCTCAGCTTTTCCAAAAACTCGCCCTCTTCAACATTTGGCGAAAGACTGTCCTTCTCTTCTATTTTTACCGTGGCTATTACTTTGCCTGAAGAGTTTTTAAGAGCCCAATAGTCGAAAGCAAATTTATAATTGCAATACCACATTGGGTTTCCATCTTTTTTAAGCTGACCTGGGTACGAGGCAAACCCGCAAGATATGGGACCCGCGAAAGTTTTATCCTTCGGGTAAGGCTGGTTGGCAGCCAAGTTTGATCTAGCGTCTTCTTCATTAAAGTTATCCAGGTAAGCTTGAACCCCTGTGAGCTGGTGCTCTAAGCCCTCTATCTCTTCTTCAGACATTAAGTCCATTTGCAGAACCCCTTCTCCAGGTTTCCCAAGCAAGTCTTCGTTTAAGTCAAAATTTAAAAACAAAAATTCCGTCCTAACTTCCTTACATTGCGGATAAAGTTTCTTGACAGCCAAGCAATAGATTAAATTTTGAAGATTATCTGTAATTTCAGACCCAACATATACTTTTTTACTAGTCTTAAAATCTCTAACTATAGCTTTTCTACCTTTATCGTAAAGAAAAAGCTTATCTATAAAGCCGTAGACATGATAATTTTTTCCGTCTTCATCAACTTCCAAATCAAAAACTTTTTCAGATATAGATTCATAAGGCTTACTCTTAGAATCTCCATAAAAATCATAATTTAACCCATTCACTATGAATTTATCCATTAGATCCAGATCTTCTTCGTTATCCACGGGAGGGTTCTGGGCTGAAGCTTGAATTTTTACAAGCTTAGAGATGCCTTTTGAGTTTTTTATGGTTCCAGCCTCAAGGACACTCTTTAAATGCTTTTTATGCCTGTCCTTGCCCAAGTATTCGAATATATTATGACAAACGCTCCCCCTTGAGGCTCCCGTATTTGAAGAATCTGGGATTTTATTAACATATTTAGACCAATAAACCCACGAGCATTTTTTTGCCGTACCTATTCTACTCGCCGATAATCTTACGTGGTTACTCATAATGATATATTTTTAATATTCTTTAACACATTTTTAGACAGCAATTTTTTATCCAAAAGTTCTTGAGATTCTTTTTTTATTTTTTTAAGTAAATTATTATGATTATTTTCGCAGGCTTTTTTCTTAGCAAGCCAGTTTTCGAAATCTTTAGGGTTCATATCTCCAAAGTCATCTTTGACAGGGAGACATATAAACAATTTTTTATAATTTATATAAGAAGTTAATTTTAAGAAATTTTTTATAGAAGATATTCTCCCCCTATTTAAATCTTTAGAATTATCATTATTTAATGATATGAAAATTTTATCCAAATTAAGACCCATTATTAAGGAAGATAAGCTCGGAGAGATGTCCAGCCCAAAAGAAACTAATACATTATATATTCCGTTGTTAAACAAATTCAACATATCGCCAATACTTTCAACGACAATAACTTCTTTGGTTTCTTTTATTGAGGATTGGGTTTTTTCAGAAGTGAAATAAGGATATATCCACTTTGTTTTTTTTCCGACATGTTTCCATTTGGGTCGATTAGGCTTTTGAGACAAATCTCTACCAGCTAAACCATGAATCTTTGAAAATTTATTATAAATAGGAAAAACATAACGCTGATACATATGACCCTCCGTGCTTAGACCCGAATTTAAATCTTTTAAAATATCCACCTTTATGGATTTCTTTTCGTAAAAAGAATAATGAGGCAATAAATATTTTGCATAATCATCATTGAACAACTTCTCCGAAATAATAGAGGATGCTTCGCCAGTAAGGGTTCTAGTAACAAACGAAGCTTCGTTGGAAGTTACCATTGAAAAATCTGAATTAGTTTTTTCTACCAAAGCTTTAAAAGGTTTGAACCCCTCACCAGCAACATAATCTTTCCATACTCCTGTATCCTTATAAATTTGCACGGCAGAATTATTATCTCCCCCTCTATATAAAGCTGAAGTCTGCCAATAGTCCCCTCTGTCTTGAAGCTTATACCCTAAATCCAAAAGTGTTTGATGAAAATCTATATTCATAAAGTCTTATATTGGAAGCTCTAAATTTATTTCTTCACCCCCATCAAGATCATTAATTTCAGATCGTTGAGCCACCAGATCAACCAAATCTCCTCTGTCTATAATTTTAAAATTGTCGAATTCAAAATTTATATAATTCTTTTTTTGAGATCCGTCAGGCATTTCAACAAGATTTTGAGCTCTAGCTACATCCGCCCCAAAGTTTCTAGCTTTTTCAATTTTCATTATATGTCTACCGCAAAAAACAGGATCTTCTTGAAGCTCGTTTGTTGTCTTATTTCTTAAAATTAAAAGATGAGAGCAAAATTGCTTTATTCTATGACTTAAAGAAATTACGCTTTCGTCATCTACCACAGCTTCTGAATTTCTATTGCCTACTGTGCCAACTCTATTCGCCTGAACACTGGTCATTAAAGATACTAAAGCTGACCCTTCAAATACCAAATCTCTTTGTATTAATTTTTTAAACTTATCAACCATCTCTCCTATTACTTGATATTCACTCTTAAACTTATTAGTCATTTCAAAACTTGATTTAATATAATCAAAATTTATAATTAATTTGTTTCCTCTTCCTATTTGGGAATAATAGTATCTTTTTATATAAGTTATAATTTCGTCAACATTTTTCCCGCCAACATTATAGTAGTCGTATCTAATGGAGCCTGACTCTATTTTTTTTAAAGCAGACTCCACTTGAAACTTGCATTCTTCATTATCTGCCCAGTCTCCACTTTCTATTAAATTTAAGGGAACTCGAGAATAAGAAGAAAGCATTCTGAAGACTAGCTCTTCTTCGGTCATTTCACCATTATCTAGATGGAGAACTGGTATGTCATGCTTTCCCGCTACATACATGCAGTAATGACTAGTGAATTGAGTTTTTCCAACACCTGATCCAGCGCAAACAATAGTTATATGCCCCCCTTTAGTTAGGGATCCGCATAAATTATTTAAACTTTTATGTGGCCCCATAGGGCCCGAATCTTTATATATAGACCTGTCATTAGCCCTTTCCATAACTAAATCTGGCATAATTTCAAAAAGATTTTTAGACTTCCCGGAAGATGTTTCGAGCAAGTCTACTTTTTCGTTGAAAATTTGATCGCAAGTTTCAATAATTTTATCGTAAGAAGAGGAAGAGTCTAAGTCTTTCATGGATTTGGATATTTTTTCTCCAATCTCCCTAAACTCCCTTCTAACGCTTAGCAGCTTTACTATATCAGCTGCATTCTTAAATCCTTCTTCGCTTAAATTTTGAGATAAAAGATCTAACCCTTCTAAATAAGAACTTAAGTTCATGTCATCTTTAAAAGATAAGCTTAAGGACTTTAAGTGGTGTGAAAGTAAGGATATGTCAACCTTTTTACCTTCGTCTATAAGGGATTTTGTCTTTAAGAAAAGGGTTTTATGAACCACCGAAGTGGAGCTATAGAAATCTTTTTCGTCCACAAATAAACATATATCCGAGGAGAAAAACTCCGGATAAGCTAACATTCCCGCTATAAAAATTCTTTCTTGCTCTAAATCGTGTAATACCATTAAGGATCTTATTATAGCATAAGATAAGCTATCTTGTCAACAGTATAATTATTGAAAGTCCATAGAATCTGAGTTCTGCAAGTCAAGCAAGTACTCTTCCATAGACTTCCTTAAACCCATTTCTACCACTTGAGATGATGATTTTGAATAAATGAAGGGGCGTCCATCTTGACCTACGCAAGCAAGTAAGAATCCTCGACTTTGTTCAGACTCTCCCGTCAGCTCAAATAATTTTCCTAATACCGAGTCAGGAAGATTGAAAGCTTCTAAGTTTTCTGGGTCTATATTTTTCAAAATATTAATTTAAGATGAGTTCTCATTAGAATACACTAACTTTTGTAGTTCATTACTTTTATATTACAAATAGACTTCGTATTTTTCAAAAGTTTTTTCGTTTATTTCATCGTCTGGGTATATTTCAACCAATAAAATGTTATTTAATTCGCAAAATTGCATTTTCTTATGGTCCCTGTCTAATTGGGCTATATAATTATTTTTATACCCCCCATGAAAATGCGGTACATATTTGGTGTGTTGACCACCTTGGACTTCTACTGCTATTTTTTTGTTAGCATTATAAAGGTCTAAAGACATTTTTGTTCCAGCGATAGGAAACTCCTCAAATACAACATGATTACTCCAAAAAGACTCTAAGAATTTTTTAACTTTAAATTGAAATTTGCTTCTGCTTTTTTTATCCCAATCTATTAAATGTTTTTTTATGTTTGAGACGCTGCGAGTTGAGCCAGTTAAAGTTTTGAATTTCATCTATTTTTTATATATTAAAGCAATTTTGATATTCATCTATAAATATTTTAGATTTGTTCGGCAGAAACGATTTCCAATCAGAAAGGTTGCGAAGTAAATCTAAAGTATTTCTATACCCAAAAAATTCATCTTTTAAATTTTTTAATAAATCTTGATCGTTTCTATCTTGGTAAACTGAGGCGTTATTGTAAACAACAGATTTTGGGTGGTAGTATTGCATGATGTAACTTCCCCAGATATCGTCAAACCTACCAACAAAAGGAATCATCATGTAATTTGGGATGACCTTTCTAGATAAAAAAGTGTTTTGGCTATTGAATGGAGAAATTTTATCAGAGCAAAATGGTTTAAATTTTTCAAATTTAATCTCTGGAGATAAAGCTAGTCTAGCTATAGCGTCAATATCAGGATCCCCATCCCAGAGATCAGCTTGAACTAAAAAACTCCTCTTCTCTTCTTTTAAGAGTTTAGATTCTCGCTCATGGATTAATTCTATTGGTAAACCTCTATGCCAAATGTGTTTTTGATTAGTGGCAGACAAAGGATCAAAAACTTTTAAGTTTTTAGGTTCAAAAACTGAAGTTTTAACGGGAGATCCCACTAATAAATCTTGACCCCAATCGCTATAGGGAATGTTGTCATCATCAACCGTAGCCATTATTTCCGCGCCGCTTTGGTAAGCGTAAACAAAACCCAAGTTTCTCCTTTGAATAGTTTTCCAACCTAAAGAGTCACTTAATTTTTTATATCTTTTAGATTGGTAGTCTGGATGTAGGTATTTTAAAGATTTGAATTTACCTTCCAACTTTTTATACAAATCATGAGGTGTGGAAGTGTCCCCAACGACAACAAAGATCCAACCTCTTTCTTCAGATATTTTGCAAAACTTAAGGGTTGCTTCTGTTGGCTTGTTGATTGTTGTAGTTACAATATATTTATTCATCAAATCTTAAATTCAGGTAAGGGCATGGTCTGCAATGGAAGAATTTTAGGCATTTTTTTAGGAAGGCTTTGCATGAAGCCAGTATCAATAAGATTATCGAGGGGAGGCTTGAAGTCTCTTTGAGTTAACCTTCTTTTTAGGTAAAAGGCGTTTTTCTCTTGAGCTTCTTGCGGGAGAGATTGAACTATTCTTGATCCTCCATGAGCTCCTGGAGAATTAAAATTTATAGGCATGTAACCGCAAATATAATTTTTAAAATATTTCGCCCTCATGAAGAAATCATGTTCAGAATTTACTAGGGGAAAGTTTTTTTCGTCTAAAAAATTGAGTTCAATAATTTTAGCTCTATCTATTAGTAGGGGACCTCTATTGCAAGTTTCACCTGATATAAAAACATTTTCAGGAAAATCTTTTGGGAGAGGGGTGTCGGGATCCGAGCATTTAAATCCGCTAATAGGATATACCGAAGAGGGCCTTGCGTGAGTGCATCTTCCAGACACTCCGATACAACTACGATAACTGTCAAAAGGTCTTGCGAGCTGTAAATTATAGCCTGGTTCAATCATTTCTTGATCCCCTTGGATTTCTAAACAAAACTTACCTTCAGCGAGCATAAAACCCAAATTATCGCAAGAAGATTCAAATATCGGAAAATCAGAATGATCAATAATTGAAACTTGTTTGAAGTTTTTATATTTATTTTCGTAATTATCAAAGTAAATATTAATTTTTTCTAAAGAGTTATCAATGCAAAAATCTAATATAATAATTAATTCGCTTGATCCTTGAGTGTATTTCAATATAGATTCAATATTTTTACATATAAAAGAATCTTGATTGAATACTGGCAAGACAACAGAAAAATCTACACTAGCAATATCATTCAAATGAATTTTTTTATATTTAAAATTCCTCTTTGGTTCGTTATCAGGTAGAGCGATCCCAAAATCATCTATTAATTTATCATAATTCATGTTAAAAGTCTCTGATCATTGTCCAATCTGAGGTTAATCTAGTATTATCATGATTAATTCTTTCTCCAATAAAAAAATAATTTTTTCTTGGATACTTGATAGTATTACCACCGCCGAATTCGTCATGAATGAAAATATTTCCATTCGAGTGAAAATAGCTATAAACTTCCTGCAGGAAAGTTTGATCACTGCCATAGGCGAAATGTTTAGCTAGATATGAAGATTTGATTCTAGAAACTAGATCATAAGATTTAGCAAAAATGCCCCAACAACCACCCATGAATGAAGGACCTGAGCAACCAGACGGTATTCGGTGTAGTGGGTGATCCCTGATGCAATGAGAGCTTTTACCCGAGTCGATCCATTCTTGTACGGCTGATTTTTCTCTAGAGTTAATTCTGGAATCAGCATCTCTAAAAATAACATAATCAACATCTTCCAGCTCGCAGGCAAAATACCTCCAAAACATACCATAATAGCTTTCATCAGCGGGAATGCATAAACAATCTAAATTCAAAAGATTATTAATAACACTAGAATCCACATCTTGAGAATAAAAAACTACCATTTTCCAGCCTGGATAAATTGAAGGAATAAGTTTAGCATTTTCGATAACTCCCTGTGTGTATAATTTTTCTCGACCCCACAAGCTGAAACTAATATAATTCATTAACGATTTAAAATAAAAGAGATTTTCTAAATCCAATCTCTCCTGAAGTTTTCAAGGTCAATATAATTAAACATATCTAATTTTTTATACAACTCTTTTTTTATAAAAAACATATTTCCAGTGTGGCATAAAAATTTATAACCTTTTTGTTCTCCTAGTTGATTCATGGCTGCGAAACCTGTTCCTTGATATTTTTCAGGAGTATGTATGTGACTGGCGTTATTGGGATCTATGGAAGAGTTTATTTCAATTATAACTAATTTTGGTTGATAAAATTGAAGGCTTTTCCATACTTGATAATCAAAACCGTCAATATCAATTGATAATACATCAAAGTTTTTTGGCAGATTGGTTTTGGAGAGTAAAAAATCTAAACCTTTTTCTTCCTTTAAGTGGCTAACGAAACTTTGTATAGGAAATATATTTGAATATGTTTTTTTTAATTCAAGAAGGTCCGCAAACTTAACTTCATCACCCTCTATCAATACTCCTTTAAAACCTTTCTCGATTAGAGAAAAAGTATTTGACAGATGAACCCCATCCCAGGCTCCAAATTCGCAAACCCAGCCATTGTTAATATCAAGCCTGTTTAGGATTTCTTCTACAACTCCATCTTCTCCATTTTGAGAGTAAATGTCTTTTTTGTATTTTTCGAAAAATGAATTTTTGTATTTAGGGATCATGGATTTGTAATATTGCAGTTAGTGCAATTCATTAAATAATATACGACTTTAAATTAAAATCGCTCCAACCCCAGTTTTCTGGATTCTGAGTTTTTTGGAAATTTCTAACAGCAAAAGCTTGATCATTCATGGGAAGTATTTTTTCAGAATCAATAATTTTGCGCTGTCCAGGATGGCTTTCGTGATCCATGTGAAAAACATCTTCTTCAGCTCTTCGAATATTTTCGTAACCAAAATAAACAGAAGATTTTTTTAATATATTTGAGTCGGCATAGAATCTACCCCCCAAAGATTCTTCAAATCCTTTAATTTTATTCCAGACATCTCGATGAGCAAATTGAAAATCTCCTGGACCAAGAACTAAAGACCAAATATCTCCCGCATCCCAAAGTGGAATGGGAGTTCCATCTTCTTTATAACCAACAGTATTTTGAGCTTTTGGCCAGTTACTTTTATTCGTTAAGAGATCGTTTAATAAATCATCACTGCTTCTATAATTTAAATGTTGGGATTCAGGGACGTTTCTTCGACCACAAGTATACATCGCTGAGTTAGAATAATTATTTAAATTTGGTTTTTTTAACAATATATCAATATTAGTCTGCAGTATCCAATTGCTAGAAGCTCTCCTTAAGCCAATGTTTTTGGCAATCGGCTCTACTATTAAATATTTTTCATACTGAGGGCTGTTCAAGGCAACGTCTTCTTGACTTACTTCAATAACGGTTAATTTGCCTAAATTAATTAAATCTTTTTTTATATCACTAATTAAAGATGAACCTGGGGATACCCAATCCACATAGATAACTTCATCAAAATTATTAATTAAATTATTTAAACATAAAATCGCCCTATGATGCAAGTTTCCACCGTAATTATCATTGCGACCTATGACTATAGAACATATAGAATCTTTCATACGAATAGAAATTTATTACCCCGAATTAAATGTTTTGGAATACCTAGATAAGCTTCATGAGATAAATCTTTTATTTCTTTTATTTTGGAATAATTATTTTTTAGAAATTTATATTTGGCATCGCTCTGCTCGCTATGATATCCAGAAGAGGATGAGCACTTACTTTCCCAGTTTTTTTGATGAGGCTCATAAACCCCGCAAGCTTCAGTAATATTGTGTTCAGTAATTATTAATTTTTCATTAATATTATTTGCATTACCTATTGGAGTTTGAGTTTTTAAACCTCCAGTATCTAAAGGTAAGTTAATATGATCTGCGCAGCCGTGTCCAAAGTAAAATCCAAAACTTAAAGTTTTTTCTTTCACTAAGGGGTAAACGAAATCCGCTAGGAAGATTTGATCATCATTATATTTGGTTGTGTCGTGTTTATCTTGAAACTTCTTTACTAATTCGACCATAGAAAAAGAAAAATTTCTAGGTTTACCTCCCCAGAGCCCTCCTAATATTTCTATGTTATGAGAAAAATGGCATCTTCCAGAAAAAAAATCATGATTACTTTTTTCCCATTCTCGAACCATGTTGTAGTCCCAAAAATTCAATCTATCATCTAGATCCCTACTTAGAAAAACTTCTACATCTGGATCGTCCCAGGCATAAAACCTCCAGAACATATAATTAACATCATTAATAACTTTATTGTATTCTACCCTATCGTGTTTAATTAACTTGCTTTCAGGGACTGAATCATCATAGTAAACTCTGATTTTCCAAGAAGGATCTTGGAAAACTTCATCTAATAGGTCAATATTATGTTTTAAGCCCTCTAGATATTTGGGTTTTTGCCCATATAAACTATATGATATTATTTTTTTCAATTTTATTTCTTAAGGGTATATTAACTAAAGAATCTACATCTGATCCATGCTCGGACCAAGGATGAGAAAATAAATTGTGCATTTCAGGATTAAAGCTTCCGTTTCTTTGATACAGAACTAGCTTCTCGGCTTTTAATTTTAATTTCTCACAGAGCCAAGTTATAGAAGAACCTTCCATCCAGATTTCTTTAGCATTTTCGATCACTTTCATCCAATCAAAGAGAGTGAATTCATCTAAAAATTCTACAGATATATACCTTAGTCCTTTTTTACCCGAACTGCTTTTTAAGAAATTATCAAGAATAAAGTTAAACTCCGAAACAAAATGCGGAGGAGTCCCTAAGAAAGTATTAACCAACGCATAATCTTCTCCGTCTTTAATTTTTAAGACATTATAATATAGATCGTTTTCTTTATCTGTATTGCGATTGATGTGGAGATAATCAGGCCAGTCGCTATCAGATACTCCAACAAAAGAGTACTTTCTTTTTTGTATTGTACCTGGGTTTGGCATAATTTCTGGATTAGCAGCTTGAATATTGGGTAAATGATTTGTGGGGACTATTTTTAGATTTATATCACCCACAATTCCATCGTAGATTTTTCCCAATTGACCTGGATTTTCGTGAACTAACCTATGAATTTTTTCATTTAATCCAATCTTGATATAACCATCCAGGGAGTCAGGGAAGTATTTAAAATTTTTAATATAATTAGATATACAAGAAGAATAAAAATCGCAAATAGGCCAGAAAATTTCATAACCTTGATCTTGATAATAATAGCCTATTTTTTGAAGATATAAAATATCCCCCAACCCTTGAGGTTGGTTAATTATACAAATTTTTTTCATTTTTGCAAAAACATTAAACAATCTCTGAATCTGTCTGGAGAAACATCTGCATAAAAGTTGAATCTAGTATTTCTTAAAATTTTACTTATAGTTTCAGAATCATTCCAAAACCAGCCTCCAAAGGTGTCAAATTCTCTGTATTTGTTTTGCAATTCATAGTCTAACATTAAAGATTCTTCTCCGTCAAAATGTCTTGCAGAATATTTAAAATGTCGAAAAAAGTCGGCAAGCATAATTAAGGCTTTTCCCCCTGGCTTTAGCTTATTATA
>Ga0098049_1000430_pt1 | contig 17419 bp, 7 predicted proteins | sample 13BtaG_FD_92582 | JGI IMG/M metagenome (GOLD analysis project Ga0098049, IMG submission 92582) | Marine viral communities from the Subarctic Pacific Ocean - 13B_ETSP_OMZ_AT15268_CsCl metaG | ecosystem: Environmental > Aquatic > Marine > Oceanic | place: Subarctic Pacific Ocean | collected 2015-01-16
GATGAAGGTATGGAAATATACACAAATATAGAAAAACGATTAAATAATTAATCAAACTGTAGAAGCGGTCGCTCTACGGGGCGATCGCAAACTACAAAATAATATAATATGGAATCAAATAAATCAAAGGGTCTAGGAGACTCAATAGAAAAAATTACAAAAGCAACTGGTATAAAAAAAGTTGTAAAAAAAGTTAGTGAAATAACTGGTAAAGATTGTGGGTGTGATGAAAGAAAAGATAATTTAAACAGATTATTTCCTTATAATTATAATAAATAAAAATTAAAAAATATGGCAATTAGTTGTGATACTATATATCAAAGAGTTTTATCTTTAGCAAATAAAGAGCAAAGAGGTTATATAACGCCTCAAGAATTTAATCTATTTGCCAACATGGCTCAAATAGAGATATTGGAACAGTATTTTTATGACTATAATCAATTTACCAGAGCCGGTTATGGTAACAATACACAGTACTCTGATATGGCTAGTTTATTAAGAGAAAAAATTTCTTACTTTGAAGAATACGTTACTGCGACATTAAACGCATATAATGGTTTTGATATATCTGGTGTTTGGAAATTAGGTAGTGTTTATAATGACGATGTTACTGGAAGACACTTAGCTTACGAAGTTGATTTTAAAGAATTTGCTAGATTAGATATAAGCCCTTTAACTAGACCAACATTTAAAAGACCTGTATATTACGTTGCTAATAACGAGGTTATTGTTTCACCGTCTGATGTTACTGATGTTTTTTACTCTTATATTAAAGAACCAGAAAAGGTAGAGTGGGGATATGTTGTTATAAATGAAAAAGCATTACATAATCCAGCAACAAGCACTGATTTTGAATTACCTAAGTCAGATTCTAATGAATTAGTTTATAAAATATTAACTTTAGCAGGTATATCTATTAAGAGAGAAGAAACACTACAAGCCGCACAGTTATTAGAAGTATCACAAACTCAACAACAAAAACAATAAATAAATGTCAGGATTATTATACACTCAAAGTGGTTCACCAATAACAAAACAACAATACTATGAAAACGAAAGTAATTTAGGTAACTATCAATTTACTCCGTTAAATAGATTAATACAACAGTTTATGATAGCCTATGTTGGTGAAGGTAAAATAATATCTAAAGTAAGTATAACAGACGTGCAGTTTCATGCTATGAGAGCTTTACAAGAGTTTTCATTTGATACTTTTAAATCTTGTAAAAGCCAAGAGTATAAAGTTCCTAATTCTTTAACAATGCCTTTACCTCAGGATTATGTAAACTATACTAAAATTAGTAGTGTTGATAGCTCAGGTATTAAGCATATTTTATATCCAGCTAAAGAAACTTCTAACCCTACTAAATATCAGCAAAGTGATGATGGAGATTTTTTATTTGATGCTAATGGTGATTTAATAAAATCTGGAAATTTATTATCTAATAGTTTTAATAGTAATCTACAAGCTGGAGTTGGAAACATAGTGTTAAACGCATTACTTGGAGGAGCCGCACAATCTACATCTACAGCTTCTGGTACCGTTTCAGATCCAATAACAAATTCAATTGGTTGGTTTTTTGATAATAACGCTATAATCGGTTATAATCTTCCTGAAGATCAAGAATTTTATGTTAAAAACATACCTATACATAGTGGTGAAAAATATACTATAACATATACTTTGAGTGGTTATAGTTCCGGTACTTATGCTTGGAGAATAATAGATGAAAATGGAGACTTTAAAGATTCAACATCTGTTTCTGCAAACGGTACTTATTCACATGAAATAGATTTATCTACAGGTGTTACAGAAGCACAGCTAAGTAGTAGATCAATAACTTTTAGTCAAACTAGTTCAACAGCTGGAAATGTAACTATAGATAATATATCATTAGTTAGAGTTGGTGATGAAGAAGATTCTTTAACATGGAGTAATTACAAGTCAAATAATCCATCTGAAAATAATAATGATGATTATGAAGATGATGTTTATTGGCCTTATGAAGGCGAAAGATATGGTTTAGAACCTTCACATGCGCAAACAAATGGATCTTTTTATATAGACTGTAAAGTTGGTAAAATACATTTTAGTTCAAATATGTCAGGGCAAACAATAGTTTTAGACTATTTAAGTGATACTGTTGGTACAGATGAAGAAATGCAAGTGCATAAGTTTGCTGAAGAAGCCATGTATAAATGGATATTATACGCTATATTATCTACAAAAGCTGGTATACCAGAATATATTGTAAGAAGATACAAAAAAGAAAGATTTGCTGAAACAAGAAAAGCAAAATTAAGATTATCTAATATTAAATTAGAAGAAATAACTCAAGTTTTAAGAGGTAAATCAAAACAAATTAAACATTAATTAAATGCCAGAAATTAAGCATCATTTTACCGGGGGTAAGATGAACAAAGATCTTGATGAAAGACTTGTTCCAAACGGAGAATATAGAGACGCTATGAATATAGAAGTGTCAACATCAGATGATTCTAATGTTGGTACTGTTCAGAATATATTAGGTAATATTGAAGGTTGTACATATCCTAATGCTAATGGCGATCCAAACCCTATATTAATTGGATCTAAAACCGTAGGCTCTATATCTGATGAAAAAAATGATTCTTTATACTGGTTAGTTTGTGGTCCTGATTTTGACACAAACTATATACTTGATTATATAAGTACCTTAATAACTACACACGGTGGAAACTACGATCCTTTCACACACTTTACTCCTTTACATAGAAAAGATATGATTATGCGTCATACATATGCAGGTTGCGAACCTGTTTTTGTTGACAAATACGGTGTTGTAATACCAAATGATACTGTTGAAAATAATTTACCTAGCGATATATTAATTGTAGACGCTAGTTTTATTGATTTTGTAAATGTAGGTATGAGTGTTCAAGGCGTGAATAACGCTGGTCAATATACAGAATCTGCCATTGTACAAAATATTGGCGGAATACAAGATCTTGAATTTAGTTTTTCACCTAACTTTACTCAAGCTGAGCTTGGTTTTGAAGTTATTGGACATAATCCAAACGCTGCAAATCCACAGCAGACAACAGCTGGGTTAGACGCTACGATGGCTACAGGAGTAAACATAGTCAATAACACAGAGTGGTTTGAGAATTTAGTTTTAATACCAGACTGTTTAATTTCTAACACTCTTTTACCAAACGACAATGCTATTGTAGCTACAATCAATTCAATAGAGGCAAACGGTTGTGTTGGTGCAGGAGGATCGCAACCTAGTACGTGGGAAACTCTTAGATCTCAAAATCCGTGGATAGAAGGATCAACCGCTTTATGGGAGCTTTTTGAATTAGGTGGACAAATGCCAGCCTTATTTACTACAAGTATGTTCCCTAACGGCACTGCTACTTTACATAATAATTATTTAGTATTATTAAAAGATCCTACTGGTTTTACAACCCAACATCAATTTTACAGAGCTTTAGTATTTACCGATCAAGTAGATGGGCTAGATAGTCTTACAACTGGAAATCTACCTACATCACAGGGTAGTGGTACTGTGCCTAACGTTAACAACACTAACCCAAATGTAAATCAGTTTAAAAAGTTTAACGCTTTTTGTTCTCCTTGTATAAACACATCTACACATCCTTCTTTACCAAGTAATTACCCTGGCGCACCTCAGACTAGCGGTAATATATTTACTGGTATGATAGATTATCCATCAACAGGTAATGGTCGTGCGCTTTCAGTTAAAAGACAAACCATCGGGCCACCTATTTTTAATAATAAAATAACAATACCACAGAACTCTAGTTGGTTAAATGATATATACCAAATACAATTTGATGCTGGGGTTGATGGTATCTACGGTGGTACTGCCCCAGATGATACTCAAACTGGTATTCAAATAGAAATAGAACCTAACGCTAACTTTCCAGATTTAGGTAATGGTAATGGTGGTTGTATAGATGTAAATAGTTATTTCGATCCAGTTTTTGGTAATTTAGTAGATAATCCACAAACAATAAATACTTTTGCTATAATAAATTGTGATACAGGTGTTGATGTTATTGCTAGTATGGCAGGTACTTTTAAAGTTAAGTTTAAAATACCTTCAGGAACTTTTGCTCCTAACAGTTTACTTTTATCTACAGAGTTAGATCTTTCGTCTAGTCAATATCTAAACTTTTTTAGAAAAAGAGCTCTTAATTTTAATAGTGAAAAATTAATTACAGGTATAAATATAATTGATGATTTACTTTTTTATACAGACGGTTTTAATGAACCTAAAAAAATAAACATTAACCGTAGTTTACAAGGTACAGATTCAAGTGGTAACGATCATACTTTATTAATAACAGATACTATAGATGGAGTAGGTACTCAAGTTCCTATTAGAGAAGATCATATAACTGTTATTAGAAAATCTCCTAAATATTCTCCGTCTGTAGAGTATAAAACATCTAGAGAACCAGGTTTATTTTATAGTGGTTTAATTAACACAATATCAACTCCTGGAAACAACCCTAACATATCTAATTTTGCACAATCAGATTTATATGACTTTTCTAATATACAAGTTGGTAGTACTTTTAGAATACAAATACCTCAAGCTATAGATACATCTGGTAATATAGCTAGTGATTTTACTTTACAATGGGAAATTGGTAGTAAACTTATTTTAAAAGAATTTAATAATATTAACAACGAGCAACCGTCAATACCTTTAGACACTTCTGCTTTTACTATAAAAGGCCAAATAACAGCATGGGACAATGGAGGTGCAAACGCTTCTGGTACATATAACTCTTTTGTATCTAATACCAGTGATCAACAAGCTGCTCCAGAAGCACAAAACTGGCCTACGTCTGGTCCAGGTAGTGCACACGTAGAAATTTTAGTAACAGAAATAGGTGGTGATATACCTTTTGCTGGTGCAGATAATTTTTCTGATCCACTTACTTATGTAGTAGATTTATTTGATGAATCTGAAAAGCTATTTGAATTTAAATTTCCTAGATTTGCTATTAGATATAAATATACAGATGGTGAATATTCAGCTATATCACCATATTCTGAAGTAGCATTTAAACCAGGTTCTTTTAGTTACAATGCTGAAAAAGGTTATAATACTGCAATGACAAATAGATTAAACTCTATTGTTTTAAGTAATTTTATTCCACAGTTTTATACTGTTGGTGGGGAATATGAAGATGTAGATGCTGTTGAAATACTTTATAAAGAAGATGGTTCTCCAAATGTTTATATTATTGATACTGTAAAACCAGACGATGAAACAATTATAGGTGAACCACTCAACGCTTGGTATGCAAACTCATACGAAATAAAATCTAGTAATATAAAAGCAGCTATACCTGAAAATCAAATACTAAGACCCTGGGACAACGTTCCTTTAAGTGCAAAAGCACAAGAAATAACAGGTAATAGAGTTGTATACGGTAACTATATACAAAATTTTGATCTAACAACTATTAATAGTTTAAAATATTATCCTGACTTTAAACATATTATATCATCAAGGCAGAGTAGTGATGGCTCAGGAGTTAGATCAATTAAATCGTTAAGAGAATATCAATTAGGTGTTGTATTTATAGATGAACATGGTAGAGAAACACCAGTTATTTCTAGTTTAAATTCTACTTTTAAATTAGGTAAAGATAAATCTGCTAGTGGTAATAGATTAAAAGTTGGTTTTAAAGGGCAGAATCAACCTACAAATATGAAGTACTATAAGTTTTTCATAAAAGAATCATCTAGTGAGTATTATAATTTAGCTATGGACCGTTGGTACGATGCTGAAGATGGTGGTATATGGTTATCTTTCCCTTCTACAGATAGAAACAAATTAGATATAGACAGTTATATCATAATGAAAAAAGGTATAGAATCTGATACTGCTGTTGCTCAAGAAGCTAGATATAAAGTATTAGATATAAAAAACGAAGCACCGGATTTTGTTAAAACAAAACAAACGTTAATATCTTCTAGACAACATTTTGATGCAACATCTATATTTAGTGATGATACTAGAGTACCTCTTTTAAACAAAAGTAAGTTTGCTATTAATTATGCAGATATTTATTCTACTTCTAGTATAGCTAAATTAGATGAAATATATAACAATATAGGAAGAGATGCTATTTATTTTGAACTAGCAAACGCAGACGAAACTGTAAGAAGTAAAAGATATAGAATAGGTTCTGCTGCTTCTGATGATGATTATATTTATATTACTTTAGAAGAAAAAATAGGAGAGGATATAAATATATTTACAGACGACGTGAGTGGTGGCGCACAAACTAAAATACTTGATGAAACCTTTGTTAATTTTTATAAATATACAGTTGAAAATTTACCTGAATTTGATGGTAAGTTTTTTGTAAAAATATTTTTAGATGATACTTTTGTTGAAAATATATCTAGCCAACAACCATCAATAACAACCAATTTATCTATTGGTCCTGAAAAAAAGATATACTTATGGAGAGTACCAGCAGTAGCCGCAACCCAAGATCAACATAGATATGTATTTTCAAATACTAGTGGACTTACACCTGATAATAGTACCGGTTTAGAAAATGTAGTTTCATCTCATGGTAGTATACATAGTGATGCATCTAGCGCTTCAAGTTGGTTTGATTATAGAGTTGCTACAGGAGAAGTTGCTCATTTCCTAGGTAATGTTAGTGGTTGGCAGGGAATATCTCATTTTAAATGGGCTCCATTTGACGCGTTTTTTAGAGGTATAAATGTTCAAAGAGCAGATAAAAAAGAAGGAAACTTACCACATGGTATTAATCATCGTATTAGAAGTGAAAGAAATCTTATAACAGGTGAAGATACTACAAATCAAAAGTTCGTTGACGTTTGGTTTATAGATGCTGACGCTCATATTGCTGGTACATATCCTTATGAAGGTGGGGATGGTGTTCCAAATCCTGAAGAAAACTTAGACCCTACGCAACAAGCTTCTTGGGGATTATCAGGTAACAGACTTGAATTATCTTTTGGTGGTATACAGGGTAGTGATGTTGATTACGCTTGGGATAATTTAGACACGATGTTTGATATTGACGATGGTAACTCTGTTTACGATGGTGATAATGGTGATTTTGCTAAAAGATTAGTTGCTGGATCTAAATTTAGATTTAAAGAAGATCCTTCTGAAGAAATATATACTATAACTAATGTAGATAATTACTATAGAGTAAGGATTGATGATCTTACAGATGGTGAGAATATGGATACCACGCAACAAGAAAATGCACTTGATCAAAGTGTAGCTGCTTCTGGAGATAATTTACCATGGAATCATTTTACAGCTAGTGGTATACATCCTAATTTACCTGGTTGGGACGCTGGACCACATATGATTAGAGATGGTAATGATGTTGATATTAGCGTGTTTTCTCCTGATCATTGGACTAAATATGCTACTAGTACACATTGGAGACCTTCTAATTTTACTAGAAACTATAAAATAACATTAAACAAAACTATAGGTTGGAATCCTGTATCAGGTTATGGTTCTGCAATATCTGGAGGTGTTACAATACAATTATCAGCATCAATAGCTTCTACTAATAATTACACTATTAATGTTAGTAGTTTAGAAGATAGTAGCGGTAACAGATTAACCGTTGGTATGGTTTTATACCAGTACGCTTCTACAACACTTACGCAAACTCAGTTAGCTACTGTATCTGAAATAATTGAAAATAGTACAAGTGATTTTTCTATAAAATGTAAAGCTTATGACGCGCAAACTGATGTTAATATAGATTTAAGTGGCATATCAGCCTCTGATGCTTTATATTTTGCTCAATACACAATGAATAGATTAAGTCCAAATTCAGCAAAAAATATAAATTTTTTCAATAATGCTGATGGTTTTGGAAATACTAACGAAGGAGTTGATGCTGTTGGTTATACTATTCAATTTATTGATGTTGCTCCTGGTATTAAAAAATTAAAATCTAAAAAACCAGCTATATGGGAAACGGAACCAAAAGAATCTATTGATTTAAATATTTATCACGAAATAAGTGGTTACAACCCTATAACTTTAGATAACCAAACTATAAAAATATTCGCTCCTGAATTATCTAAAGTATCTAGCGCGCATACAGACAATCCTGTTCCAGGGACTTATATTGTAGCATCATATTTTGATACAATAGTTTTATCTGCAGATGTTTGTTATGTTGGACCTTGTCCTGGTGGAGTTCCACCTTTAAACGTAAATGAAACTATAATTATAGAAAGACCAGATGGTAGTAAAGCAGAAGCTGTTGTAGATCAATTTATAGAACCGCCACCATTCGATGGTCTTACTAGAACTATAAAATTAAAAAGAAATTTATACAATACTTCTTATGATTTAAATTGGCACAACTGTTATTCATTTGGTAATGGTGTTGAATCTAATAGAGTTAGAGATAATTTTAATTTACCTTATATTTTAAATGGTGTAAAAGCTTCTACAACTTTACCTGAACAATATAAAAGAGAAAATAGAAAATATGGATTAATATATTCTGGTATATACAATTCTGTTAGTGGTGTAAATAATCTAAACCAATTTATACAAGCAGAAAAAATCACTAAAGATATAAATCCATCATATGGTAGTATCCAAAAACTACATACTAGAAATACTGATTTGATAGTTCTTTGTGAAGATAAAGTTCTAAAAATATTATCAAATAAAGATGCTGTATTCAACGCTGATGGAAACCCGCAGTTAACCGCAACGGCTAATGTTTTAGGACAAACAATACCTTTTGTAGGTGAATATGGTATATCTAAAAATCCAGAATCGTTTGCATCGGAAGCTTATAGAGTTTATTTTACTGATAAAGTAAGAGGTTCTGTTGTAAGATTATCAAAAGATGGTTTAACAGCTATATCTGATGCAGGTATGAAAGATTGGTTTAGAGATAATTTAAAAGTAACTACTAAGTTAATAGGTAGTTATGATGACAGAAAAGACGAATACAATTTAACATTAATGCAAGATAATGATTTAATTGTAAATTCTTATAGTCTAAATGAAAATAATACAACAACTGTTTCTTATAAAGAAAACGTAAAAGGTTGGGTTAGTTTTAAATCTTATATTCCAGAACTAGCTATTAGCTGTGCTAATGATTATTATACGTTTTTAAATGGTAATTTATGGAGACACCATGAAGAAGGTACTGTTTTAAACCCTTGGCCAAGAAATACTTTTTATGGTGCTACTACACCACACCCATCAAGTGTTACTGTTTTATTAAATGATTTTCCTCATAGTGTTAAGTCTTTTAATACTTTGAATTATGAAGGTAGTCAGTCTAGAGTAAAACTATTAATAGAAGAAGATCCTTTGTTGTTAGGAACTGCAACAGGTGTGTTGTATAGCGACTCACAATACTATAATCTAAATCCTAAAAACGGTTGGTATGTAGAAAGTATTAAAACAGACCAACAAGAAGGTAGTATAATTGAGTTTATAGAAAAAGAAGGTAAATGGTTTAATTATATAAGAGGTAAAGCTGTAACAACAGATCAATATGGTCACTTAACAAATAGTTATAATAAATTTGATACAAGTAGTTTTGCTGTTCAAGGTCTTGGATATACTAATTTTATAGGTACTTCTATAGTTTATGGTTGTACAACTTTTGGTCAGTTTAACTATGATCCACTTGCAACTATAAATCAAGTTTCTGCAAGTGATACTACTGATCCTTGTATTCCTGTGTTACTTGGGTGTACAGATCCAAACGCTGATAATTTAAGTTATAATTCAAGTGCAAATACTGATGATGGTTCATGTCAATATAATGGTTGTCTTAATAATATAAACGCAACAAACTACGGTGGTCCAAACAATACAAATAATATATATCCTTATGTTACTAATGATGATGGTAGTTGTATTACCGCACAAGCAGGTTGTACAGATCCACTAGCATTTAATTATGATTCAAATGCTAATATAGACGATGGTAGTTGTTATGATTATATTTATGGTTGTCTTGATAATTTAACACCAGCCTTTAACTATTCAGCGCCAACTGGTAATCTTCAATTAGATGTAAACAGTGATGATGGTTCTTGTACTTACGGTGGTTGTACTGATGTTGGAGCTTCTAATTACTTAACTCCTGGTATAGGTTGTGATAACACTATACCTTACAATTATCAAAACGCTATTCTTCCTCCTTGTCCTACTTTTGACGATGGTAGCTGTATTACACCACCAACCGATGGATGTATGGATCCAGCAGCTTGTAATTATTGTAGCTCTTGCATAAATGATGATGGTTCTTGTTACTATATAGGTTGTTCTGTTAATCAAACTCTTATTGGTAATAATTTCTATAATAATATTTGGAACTCTGGTGAGTTTTCACAAGATCTAAATGCTGCTTCAACTTTTAATAACCCTAATAGCACTTGGTATAACAGCGTACCTACACAAGGTAGCCAAACCGTAGGTCCTTTTAATACTTGTGGTTGTCAAATCTGTGAACAACCAATTAATCTTACTGTAGATAACGTTGTTTTAGCAACAAGTGGAACTGTAGGTATGCATGATGTAACTGTTTCTTTCCAAGCGCCAGAATTACCTTGGAACGTAAATATGTTTAATGAGTTTAAACTACAAATGGCTTACGCTTCGTTTGGATCAGGTATGCAAACTAACTGGGGTAATAGTAATGGTTCTCAAGAGGTAATTCTTGACAACAGTGGCGCTGTACCAGCAAACGGCCAAACGTTTACACACACTTTCCATGATGTAGCTTTACAACCAGATAATGGAACAACTACGTTTTGGACGTCAACTCTTACGTACCTTAGATTTAGAGTTATAACTTACTGTAACGCTGATAACTACACAAGCGGTACATCACCTAATGGTGGTCCAGTTAGAAGTGCACAAGAAACATTATTAGACAACTACGATCCTTCAATTGATTTTGGACAAAATATTTTTGTGTATGGATGTACAGATCCTGTGGCAGTTAATTATGACTCGACAGCAAACATAGATGATGGTTCTTGTATTGCTCCAATATTTGGATGTACTGATCCAAATACACAGAACTTTGATCCAAATGCTAATACTGATGATGGAAGCTGTATAGCTCATATTTTAGGTTGTATGAATTTATCAGCATTCAATTTTGATCCAAATGCCACGCAGGATGATGGTTCATGTATAACATCTTGTCCTTCCGTATCTAATTTAACCGTAACAAATATAACACCTACTAACGCAGTTATAAATTGGGATGACGCTAGTTATAATGGCTTTGCTATTAGTGGTAATTGTGGTTGTAATACAGGTTTTAATATCAGTGGACCAGGACCTATACCTATTGCTGGTATAAGTTTAGAGTTACGAGAATATGATGATGATAATCAAGTTTGGTTAACAGTACCTAGTGGTATGGAAGATCCGTTATACAGCACTAACAATAACACGGCTCAAATTAGCGGCGTTAATCCTGGTAGTACAGTAGGTACTTTTGGAATTTTTAAGAATCATGAAGATAGACCTATAATTAATCATTTTGGAGATCTTACAGGACAAGGACCATGGGCTGATTGTGATGATGGTTTAGGTACTACTCAACCTCCAACAACAGCGACATTTGCTTTTTGCCAAGATAATAGTTTTAATTATAACCAAGATCCATCTGGTCATTTTGGTATGCAAACTTGGAACTTAGGTCCTGATGGTAATACTGGTATAGTAGGTATACGTTGCGGTGATCATCCTGATAACACTCCAGGTTTCTTAAGACCAGGTAAACAATATAAGGTTATAGTTTGGAATTGGTGTGGTGTAGGTAGTTCTTCGTCTGACCCTGCTACTCCCGCAGAAGTAACATTTACTACACCAGAGATTGTAGGTTGTAATATTGTTGGGGCTCTTAATTATAATAAATATGTTACTGATGCTGATAATACTCAGTGTGAGTGGGCAGGTTGTATGAATACACTTGCTTCAAATTATCTTCAACCAACATTATCACTTGATGCGGGAGGATTTGTAACAAGTAATCCTGCTGGAACAGTAACACAACCTTGTACTGCAAATATTACTGATGTAGTAACTAGTGATATTTCTTTTACTGGTAACACTTTCTGGACATACGGAATAGCTAGTTCAGGTGATGGAGATTGTTGTGTTTACGATGATCAAACCGGTTGTTGGAGTAATACCGATGCGTTTAACTACGGTTGTAATTCAACAAATGATTCTAGTTCTACTGCACCTTGTTGGGACTTTGTTAATGATGGTGCTTATCCAGGTACAACAATAGACGACGGTACTTGTTTAACTTGTTTAGAAACCGCTAGCGTATCAATTGATAGTAACACAGCGGATGTGATTTCAAAAACATTTACAAAAATAGCTGTTAGTGTTGCTCAGTTTACTCAAGCAGATCCTTATAATACTGGTGGAACTGAAGCTTGGTTTAACGTAAGAGGTAGATATAGAGAAAATAATTCTGGTCAATCATACCAAAACCAATTAACAACGTTAGGTGGTGAAAACGCGTTTAACACTACATCTGGTTGGGGCGGTAACACTAATGGCAATTCTCCTAGTGATTGGGGTACACTTCCTCCAGGCGGAAGTGAAGGTTATATCGTTTTTGATGGTTTAACTGAAAATACTGAATACGATATAAAAATGGGTAAACAGTGTTATGCTAATGATGGTAGCACGAAGAAAAACGCGCCTTTAATGCCTGCTAAACAAGCAACAACTTTAGAATGTCCTATTATTGACGCTTTAGTTCCAATTGCTAGTCATGACGCTTCAACTAATACATTAACAATAACTTGGGATACTAATAACTTCAACTCAAATTTAACAACTTATAACCCAGGTTACAATACAGATATAACTATAGGAATATTTGATGGTGCGAACGTTCAGAACGTTTACCAAAGCGGTTACACTATAGATACTTCCGGTTATTCTAGTGGAACTGTACTTTCGTGGAATGCTTATTGTCAATCAACTGCAGGCAATACTTCAGGATTTAGACAAGGAAGTGAGACATTGTTTAATACAAACGGGTTTCAATCACTTATTACTTTATAATTAATAATAAAAATGGCAACAAACTTAATATTACAATTTCCAGGAGATTCATTAAACACATCAGTACAAAATGGTGATTTTATTTACTACGTGCCTACAACAACACAAGGAACTGTAACTCCATTTCAAACAGGTAGTATAGCTAATGTAGTGCAGTTAGGACCAATAATAAATATAGATACAAGTACTAATCAACTAACTGTTTTATGGGATGATAGTGATAACGATGGGGATCTATTACCTGATATACCTCAGCCAACAAATAATGATTTTATAATGTTTGGTAAAAACAAAAACGTTAACACGTCTAGTTTAGTAGGTTATTATGCTGAAGTTAAATTAGTTAATAATTCTACTGAAAAAGCTGAATTATTTTCTTTAGGATCTGAAATGTTTGAAAGTAGTAGATAAACAAAAACTATAATATGAATACGATAAAAAACTTTATTTTTGATAAAAGCAATATTACTGCCTCAGGTGAAACTAGAGAGTTTACCATACAAGGTGATGCAGGTAGTTTTTTTAATTTAGAAATTAAAAATGAAGATTCTCATTATTATAATTTTAATACTAAAACTTTTCAATCTGATCAAAGTGGTTTATATAATCAAGAGTTAACTAGTTCTACTTTTGTTGTTGATGTTAGCTTTCCAACAGTAAGTGATCCTGATCAATACGATATATTTTTAGTAGCGGGTAAAAACACTAATCATGTAGATTTTAAAGCTGTTAGGTTTGAAGATAATTCTATTGATTTAAATTCTTCAACTGGTTCAAGTAGTAAGATGTTGAAAAAAGTTTTATATCAACTTAGTGATGTAAGATTAACTATAACAACTATAACAACTAGTAATTCAGGTGGTTATACTAGCGCTACAGCTACAACAAGTGATAATGTTGATGTAAAAGCAGGTGGATCAACTGGTAAAACATCTTTTACAGTAGTTAACACATCGGCAGCTGGTAAATCTTTTAGTGTAAACAAAAAACCTAGTATAGATGATATAGTTTGTTTTAGACAACAAGAGCTTGGAGATCAAAGTGATATACCTGGTGAAAATACTTTTCCAACTGTAGCTAATACAGATACTGTTGATGGAGCTATTAGTGCAGGTACAAAAATAGTAATGGATGCTAACGTAGCAGATAATATGTTGGTTGGAGATAGAGTTACTGGAAACACGGAGTTAGATAATAAAACAGTAACTGTAGTTGCTTTAAACCCTGATGGCGATAATACTAAAGAGTTTTCTGTTTCCGAAGCTGTTAATGTTGCTGATGGTATTACTTTGAGTTTTAGTCCAAGAAAAAATCATAGGTTTGCTATAGATAATGTAGTTGGTTTAAAAGAAGGTAATATACCTACTGGTACTAACATAACTTCTAAGTCTAGAATAGCAGCGTATTTAGATTCAGTAATAATAAACCCAGAAACTACTAAGGAAAGAAAAGTAGAAAACTTTAGAGTTAAAGGTGTTGAAGGTTCTGGTTTACCAACATTTACAAATGGAGTTAAAACAGCTCAACCTGGTTTTATTACTTTTAACAAACAGCAAGCTTTGGCTTTAGCTAATGATACTGTTAAGTTTTATTCTTATGGTTCTGACGCTTTAAAAGAAATGAATGGTTACGAAATAGCGTTGTCTAATATCAAAACAACAATTACAGCTGTTACAACAACAACTACAAGTGCTGTTAGTAATAGTGTTACAATACCTGTGGCTGAACAAGGTGGTATAATGACAAATGTAAGCACGATGAGTGGTATTGGTGTTAGCGCTTCTGCTGTTGATCCTACTGTTACAGCTAAAGCAGGTACTAATGGAGCTGGTAATTTAACTGTTAGTGCTGCACAAACATTAGAAAGTGGACAAACCTTTACATTTGCTAATGCTGGAAGAGTATTAACAATAACAGGAGACATCGAAATATTAAAAGCAGGCACAAGTAATGCTACAATACGTTTTGATATCGATAGGTTTATAACTGCGTCATAAAGTAAAAAAACAGTGAAAACTGTGATAATATATATATATAAAAAACAATAAATATGAAATCACCATTAAAAGATACAAGATACTCGAGCGGAAATATAAACTATGATTTAACTGGTCAAGGTTTTACGCTAGAATCTCCGACCATTAATGAGGAGAGGGGCGTTATTGGATCAAGTGATATGTATGACTCTGACCTATCAAACACATATCAAGGATCTCTTACTGAAACTACTAGCCTTGGTGGTGGAGGCATGGGAGGAGGAACTGGTAGTTCTAGTATGCCACAATTTTCACAAGCAGCCGGTGATTCCGCTGGTATGATAGGCGCTGGTGTAGGTAACGTAATGCAAGGTTTGATAGGTAGAAAGAAAAGAAGAAGAGCTCAAAGAGAAGCTCAAAGAGCATACGATCAAATGTTACAACAATATAGAGATTTAGATACTAGTAATTTATATGCTGATGTTGAAAATCCTTTTGCTGAAAACGTTTATGAAGACTTAACAGTAAACCAACAACAAGCTCAATTTGAAAAGCAAATGTTTGAACAGCAACAAGCTAATATATTACAAGGGCTTTCAGGTGCCGCTGGTGGTAGTGGTATAGCTGGTTTAGCGCAAGCATTATCGATGCAAGGTGAAAGAGCTAGACAAAGAGCTTCTGCTACTATTGGTCAACAAGAAGCTGCGAATCAAAGATTAAGAGCACAAGGTGCTTTACAAGTACAGAAAGGTGAAGCTATGGCACAACAAATGAGATTATCTGGTGCGGAACAAGCTAGAGGTTTAGAATATCAAAAAACAAGCACACTGTTCGGTATGGAGCAACAAAATCTAGCAGCGGCAAATCAAGCTGTAGCTGCAGGTGAAGCTGCTTTATATGGTGGTTTAGGACAAATAGCAGGTGGTGGAATTGGTATGAGTACAGAAGCAGCACAGATGATGGCTCAAACAGCTTCCGATAGAAAATTAAAAAAGAATATAAACTTAATAGGTAGATCATCTAGTGGATTAAATATATATAGTTTTGAATACATAGATTCAAAATATGGAAATGGAGTATTCCAAGGTGTAATGGCAGATGAAATACCATCAGCAGCAGTACATAATAAAAACGGTTATGATATGGTTAATTATAATATGATAGACGTTGAATTTAAAAGAATAAATTAATATGGCAAAAAAAGGAGTATCATACGGAGCTAATGTTGCTTTAATATCCGGTCAAAGAGATGTCGCTAAATCAGAAGCTCTTAAAAGCATGGCTGGTGGCGCTGCTTTTTCACAAGCTTTTGGTGAAGGTGTTACTAAAGCTATAGAGGCTAAAGCAAAAAGAGATGAATTAGTAAGTAGTTATATAGACACTTTAGGTGGTCTTGAAAACGTTTCTTTATTAGGAGAAGGTGAAAATAAGCAAGTTGTTATGGATTTTGTAAGAAAACAAAGAGATGAATACGCTAAATTAGCATCTACTTACGCTAGAACTAAAAATAGAGATGTTTTAGATAGAATGGAAGAGATAAAATTTTCTTTTACAAATTTAGATTCACAAATAAAAACATTTGACCAAGACAATAGAGAATATTTAAGCATGGCTGATAACGGTCAACTAATTGAAATACCTGGTAAAGATGAAAAATATCCAGCTATATTTACTAACAATAGTACGCTTAGTGTAGAATCTAATGGAAACATGGGTTTTACAACTGAATATGGTTATCATAAATATAAAGATGTTGCTGGTAAATATACTGAAAAAAATAATATATCTGAAACTGCTAGTTTAGGCGTTATGTTGGATGCTAAAAAGATGGGTGAAGGTGGTAAAAGTTTTTATAGAGATGATATAAAAAATTCTTTAGCATCTACATTTAAATCAACAGGTAACACAGGTATAATGGCTATGGCTTTAACTGATTTAACCGGTGATAATGAATATCAATTACCAGATGGAAGAAAAGCTGGTAATTTATCATTTAAAAGAATGTGGGCGGATGGTTTATTAGATGATAAATTTTATAATGAAAATCAACTTGTAGAAGTAAATAAAGTTAGACAAGAAAGAGAAAAAACTGGAAATAAAGATATTTCAGCTAATTTAGAGTTTGGTTGGATGTGGGATAAAAGTAATGTTGGAGAGTTAAACGATATGATGTCTGAGTATTACACTGATGTTGCTGAGTCTTCTTATAATGAAGGTAAAGCTAATTACAAGCCACCTAGTCCAAGTAAAACTGGTAAATCTGGTAAATTAAACTTAGGTAAAAGTAGATTTGGGAACGACTATATATACATGGAA
>Ga0098049_1000432_pt1 | contig 17362 bp, 18 predicted proteins | sample 13BtaG_FD_92582 | JGI IMG/M metagenome (GOLD analysis project Ga0098049, IMG submission 92582) | Marine viral communities from the Subarctic Pacific Ocean - 13B_ETSP_OMZ_AT15268_CsCl metaG | ecosystem: Environmental > Aquatic > Marine > Oceanic | place: Subarctic Pacific Ocean | collected...
AAGATGAAATGCAATCGGGTTACTAAATCCGACAGGGCAGGAAAGAAGAAGATGGTCAAGGCTTGTTCGGGTGGTAAAGAAAAGTTAATCCACTTCGGAGCAACAGGCTATGGACACAACTACTCGGCTGCTGCAAGAAAGTCATTTCGTGCTAGGCATAAGTGTAGCACAGCTAAAGACAAGATGACTGCAAGGTATTGGGCGTGTAAGAATTTATGGGCAGGATCGGGAGGCTCTACCAAGTCATCGCCAAAAGGAAAGAAAGGGAAATATTAATTGATAATAAAAACAAACAGCTATGCCAAAGGTAGGTAAAAAGAAATTCGCTTACACTAAGAAGGGTAAGGATGCAGCAAAGAAGTATGCTAAGAAGACAGGGAAGAAAATGAAAAAGAAGTATTAGTATGCCAAAAATTACAAAGATAAAGAACCTTCGTGGCGTGGGTGATGCTATCGAAATGGTAACAAAAGCTACAGGAGTTAAGAAGGTTGTTGATGCAGTTAGCAAGGCTACAGGAAAGCCTTGTGGCTGCTCTGAAAGAAGAGATTCTTTAAATAGAAAGTTTCCGTTTTAAAAAAATAAATAGATATGTCGTATAATAAATTGCAGGGGCAGAGGGCGTTGGCTGTTGTTCCTAATAACAACTTGGATATAATACATCCATCAAATGAGCCTATATCTCAGTCGGGCACAAACTCTTCGGGGAATGTATACGACTACACCAACTTGACTGCTGCTGCTTACGATCAGGTAATTACAGGTAGCACTCGCTTTATTGTTAGTGGTGTTGAGTATAAGAACGTAGGCATTGATTGGTCGGCAGGGTATCTGCAAGTAACCTTTGGTTCTAACTTAGGACTTGTGGCTGTTACTGACTTCTATGAAACACTAGACCTAAATGAAGGTGCTGTATTGTATGTAGGCACAGGGGGTAATGTGGCAATAGAAACAATTGGTGGAGATTCAGTAACATTGACAGGTGTTATTTCGGGTAGCTTCTTGCCTGTTATGGTAAGCAAGGTAAAGTCTACAGGAACTACTGCATCTGACATAATAGCACTTTGGTAATATGCCGATAAGAGGTTCGATAATATCCATAGGTAATGTGATCATATCACAGATGCCCGATGAGTCAACTCCTCCGATAGTTGGGGTTAGTCTTATTTCAGAAAGTGGGATACAGCTAATAAACGAAGCTACCCCTACACTAAACTTAATAGCAGAATAATAATCAATTATGTCAACATTAAAGTTTTCGCAGTTTACTACACTCGCAACGGTGTCTCCAACAACAACCTTTTTTGTTGGTTATGATGGTTCAGATAACAGCAGGTTCTTAGTTAGTGCTATTCAGTTGCAAGACTTAGGTGGACAGCTTGATGCTTCTACTCAATTGATTGGAACAATAAACACAGGTGGCTCTACAAGCATTACACTTGGAACATACATCACATTCACAGGTGGAGATTTAAACTTGTCCTTTGGTCAGTATATACGTTGGGATGGTAACATAGGTATTACCATGAACAATATAAACAATATGGAGTTGAATGCAGGCTCTGTGTTGGATGTCGTTGCTACAGGTGCAGTTGATATGCCTACAGGTACAAACGCACAGAGACCTACAGGGGCGAATGGTATGCTTAGATTTAATACCGACATCAATGAGTTTGAGGGGTATAAAAGTAATGCATGGTATACTCTACCTGATGGAAACACTACCAACACATCGTTATCACTTCAAAGTACATCTCCATATACATTGACACTTACGGATAGTTCAGGAGGAACAGTAGATGTGAGTCTTCTACCTGTTGCTAACTCAGGTGTCATATCTATAGATGGAGCAGATGGGGTGGTTACATTAGTAGAAGGCACAGGCATTGAAATCACTACGGACACCAACTTCAATACCATAGAGATTGCCACTACTGTATCTAACACGACCTATCTACTAGAGTCGGCAGCAGTTGGATCAAATGTAGACATAAACTTAAACGCATCGGGTTCGGGAGTAGACAGTTCCCTTACGTTGGTGGCAGGGGGTAATGTTACCCTAACAGAAAATGCAGGAGAGATTACCATTGCTGCATCAGGAGGTGCAGCAGGAGTAACTACATTCAACACATTGAGTGGGGATGTAACTTTATCAGCAGGTTCTAATATAACCTTGACTCCTAGTGGTCAAGATATTGAAATATCTTCTACCGATACAAATACTGTGTACTCATACACAGCAGAGCAGGTGGGTAGTGATGTCAACCTAACACTCAATAACATAACGGATGCAACTACTGACTCAGTAAAAGTTGTTGCAGGAACTAACATAACTCTTACCGAGTCTAGTGACGAGATAACCATAGATGCAGCAGACACAAATACCACATACGACCTATCATCAGCACAGAGTGGTAGCGATGTGGACATTACATTAGATGCTTCCACAGGAACGGATACGGAGATAAAATTAGTTGCAGGTACAGGTATAGGACTGACAGACAATGGTTCTAATGAAATAACTATAGATGCAACTTCTTCGGGAGTGACAGAGTTGAATGGGGGTACAGGTGCATTTAGTATAGTAGGTGGTGGAGTTGACGCTAATCAGCAAATCATTGTTAACACAAACCTAAGTGTAGACCCTAGAACAATACAGATAGTTCCTGTCCAATATCAGTTGGTTTTAAATTCCACTACATTGGAGTTTAGGAATGAAGGTACAAATGCATTATTAGACTCTATAAACTTGTCTTCTATAATACCTTCTTACGAGCTTGGAGTCGCAGATACTAGCGAAGGAGCAGCACTTGAACTTTCTATAGTTGGAGGTCAGACTGTAAGTACATTAGACGTAATTGCAGGAACAGATATAGGGATTACAGGAACAACAGATGCTATTACCATAAGCTACACAGGCTCTGCCACAGGAACAGTTACTTCTGTTGATACATCTAACGGAACATTTATAGATGTGACAGGAGGTGCTATAACAACCACAGGAACAATAACAGCAGATTTGAGTGCTACAGGCACGCCTTCTGCTTCCAACTTCCTTAGAGGAGATAATTCATGGGCAGTACCACCAAACGATAACGACAACACCACATATACAATAAGTCAGGCGTTGGCAACAGATGACTTGACTATAACATTAGATGCTAGTGGCTCTGACCCTGACTCTGATATAGTTTTAAAGGCAGGCAGTAATGTAGACTTTACATCTGTCACAGGGGGTATAGAGATATCTTCAACAGATACAGATACCACATACACGCTATCCTTTGATACCAACACCGATATACTTACACTAACGGATGGAACTACACCTCAAGATGTTGACTTATCATCTCTTGCAGGTGGTGGAGGACTACAATCTTTAAATGGTTTAGGTCCTGCCGATGGTGCAGTATTTATAGCAGGAGGTACAGGCATTAGCCTTTCTGACAATGGCGATGATACGGTAACTGTATCTTGTACGGTTACTGACACAACATACTCATTAGTGTTCAATAGTGGAACTGATGTGTTGACATTGACACCAAGTACAGGTTCTCCAACCAATATCAGCTTATCAGGTCTCGTTGGGGTAAATACATTGAATGGTCTCGATGGGGATGTAACCATATCGGCAGGTACTAATGTAACTCTAACTACCGTAGGTAATGACATTGAAATCTCTGCCACAGGTGGTAGTGGTTCTGTTGGAACACTACAGGAGGTAACTGAGCAGGGCAACTCTACTACAGAGATTGTAGACTTTGACAATGTTGTAAACTTCAACTCAACATCTCATATAAAACTTACTTCGGGTACAGAGGCTCAAAGACCTACAGGAGCAGCAGGATACTTTAGATACAATACAGACTCAGAAAGACCTGAGATATTTAACTCTGCATGGAGACCATTGGGGATGTTTGATATTGTTGACACAGTAACTGTTGACAATGCTAGACTGTCATTTCCTGTGCCATCCATAGAGGATTCATTATATATACAGGGAGAGAGGATAGGCTCTAATGTAAGTGTTAGAATATCGGGGGATTCATCCTCAAGTGCAGCAGGACACCTTGACCGAATATATCTGAACTCAAGAGAGTTCGTTATGTCAAGTGGTAGGATAGTTGCAAATGGAGTTATTGGAAGTGCCAACTTAGCACCTCCAAGTGTTACATTTGAAGCTAGGGGTACGGATGGCATTAGAGTGCCAAGTGGCTCTCAGGTCTTGAGACCGAACTCTGAATTAGCAGGTATCATAAGATACAATACCACCACGAGTGAGTATGAAGGTAATACAGGTGTTGGTCAATGGGTGTCCTTATCGGCAGGAAGTTCAACTCCTACACTTCAAGATGTGCTGAGTGCAGGCTCTACAGCATCGGTAGGAACTACCACATCTATTACAACTTCGGGAGTAATGGCATTTACAGGAAGTACGCTGAGTTTGACAGGAAACTCAGGGGTTACATTGTCTGCTACTACGACAGGAGCATCTATTAATTTAGATATATCAAGTGCAGGGTCGAGTGGATTTATAAAATTAACAGGATTTGAAACAGGAGGTAGAGAACTTACTGAAACTCAAGCTGAAAGATTACTTGCCATCAATAGTTCAGGTAAACTTGGAACATTAAAAACTAGGTTGTTTGCTACTCAGCTTGATACTACAACAAGTGGTTCGGGGCAGGTTATTGTAAGTTTATCTAATGCTGATGCTGATTCTCCTGTAACTGTTACGATTCAAGACACAACAGCAACTCCAACTCCTATGGTAGCAATAATAACAAGCTATACGAGTCAGGCTTTTTGTACAGTTACAATTTATGACATGAGTGGTAATACGGTTAACAGTACAGATGTTGTATTGAATATAATGTATATGAGGGATTATTCTTAATGGTAATTAATATCAAAAAAAAATGGCAATTAGAAATGTAAGTTTTTCATTTAGTGGGTCGGGTAGTAACATAAGTTATACTAGGTCGGAAGAATTAGTAGGAGACCGTACTATTGCAGCCTCTTCTGAGCAGATGGATATATCTGATACAAAAGATATATCGTATCCCGATGTTACTCAGATGTATTCTGCTTTGGCAGTTGCAAAGGTAAATGAATATAACAACCTAAATGGTATTTCTGACTTTGCTACACAGTTTGCAAATGTTGGAACGTATGACTACGATACCGTATATAGTACAGCAAATGTTTCTATATTTGAGGGAACATATGATGTAGTCGATGAGGGTACTGAGGTTTATACTATTGATGATTCAGGAAATGTAAGGGATTCTGCATCGGCATCGGTAGGAACAATTACTGCCCTTTCTCCATATTATTTTGTTTTAACTGTGGGAGCAACAGAAACTCCCTATTACTCTAACGATACGATTGTATTTGGAGATTTGGCAGGTGCTGTTTGGACAAAGAGATCATAAATAAAACTTCAATATGTCAACATTAAAGTTCTCTCAGTTTACTGAGTTGACATCTACTGCTTCTACTACATACATGGTAGGGTATGATGGCACAGACAACATAAGGATTGAGGCAAGTGACCTTAATACTACATACAATTTAAGTGCAGAGTCTCAAACAAACTCAGCGAAGTTAGTTCTTACAGACTCTGTTGGGAATGATAATGTTGTATATTTTTTAGGAGGTAACAATATAACTGTTTCGTATATAGGTAATGATACTATCTTCATAGATGGTACTGACTTAAATACTACATACAGTCTTAGTTTTTCTGCTCCAAACCTTACTCTAACACCGAGTACAGGTGCAGCACAAGTTGTAGATATATCTGCCATAGACACTACCAACTCATCCTTATCTCTAGGTGCTTCTCCTACATATACACTTACACTTACAGATAGTGATGGTGGTACGGTAAGTGCAGATTTGGCAGCATTAGCAGGAGGTAGTGGTGTTGCATCGGTAAATACTTTGAATGGGGCGTTGACATTAGTGGCAGGTACAGATATAGGGATTACAGACAATGGCTCTGATACTATAACTGTTTCTTTTACAGGAACTATACCTACTGTGCCTACAAATATTGTAGAGACACTTACAACTACAGATGGGGTCTTTATAGAGTTGACACCTAACGCTGCAACTGATGGTAATGTAACCGTTACAGCAGACTTGAGTGCTACAGGTACAGCAGATTCAACAAAGTATTTGAGGGGAGACAACACATGGACAACATTCCCGACTATACCTACTGTGCCATCAGACATAGTAGAAACAATAACTACCACCGACAGTACGTTCATAGACCTTACCCCTAATGCACCTACGGATGGAGCAGTAACAGTCACAGCAGGGTTGAGTGCAACAGGCACTCCAAGTGCTACTACATATCTACGAGGGGATAATACTTGGGCGACATTACCTGCTGACCTTACAGGGGTAAACACACTTAACTCATTAGATGGAGACTTAACATTGTCGGCAGGAACTAATGTTAGTATTACTGACAATGGCACGAACACTATAACGATAAACTCTACGGATCAATTTATAGGTACAGTTACATCTTTAGGGTTGACAATGCCATCAGCTTTTTCTGTTGGTAATTCTCCAATAACGACATCAGGAACATTGGCAGTTACAGGGGCAGGATCGGCATCTCAATATATAGATGGCACAGGCTCTCTTCAGACATTTCCTTCTATACCTACAGTTCCTTCTAGCATTGTAGAAACACTTACGACTACAGATGGAACATTCATAGACTTAACACCGAACACAGCTACGGATGGGGATGTAACTGTTACAGCAGACTTAAATGCTACAGGAACACCAAGTGCAACAACATACCTACGAGGAGACAACTCATGGGCAGCACTCCCTGCTGATTCAAATACTACATATAGCTACAATGCAACTCAGTCAGGATCAGATATCAACTTAAACCTTGTTCCTTCAAGTGGAACTACAGATGTAGTAAAACTTGTGGCAGGCACAAATGTATCTCTTACAGAAAATTTAGACCAAGTAACAATAGATTCTACGGATCAATTTACAGGTACGGTAACAAGTGTGGGAGCAGGCTCAACTACATTTATAGATGGTTCGGGAACTGTGACCTCGACAGGTAGTTTGTCCTATTCGCTTAATGCAACAGGAACGCCAAGTGCTTCCACATACTTGCGAGGCGATAACACATGGGCATCGTTACCTACTGATAATGACACCACATACAGTCTTAGTTTTTCTACACCAAACCTCACACTTACACCAAGTACAGGCTCTGCACAAGTTGTAGATATATCGGCTATAGATACAACTAACTCTTCATTGAGTCTAGGATCAGGTCCAAACTATACACTTACGCTTACAGATAGCGATGGTGGTACAGTAACAACAAATCTATCAGCACTAGCTAACACTACAGGTGTTAATACATTGAACTCCCTTGATGGAGATTTGACATTGACAGCAGGGGCGAATGTCACAATAACAGACAATGGTAGTGACACTATTACGATAGCTTCTTCCGACCAATTCACAGGTACGGTAACGAGTGTCGGAACATCTAACGGAACATTCATAGATGTCGCAGGTGGAACTATTACTACAACAGGAACAATCACAGCAGACCTTAGTGCTACAGGTACAGCTAACTCAACGAAATATTTACGAGGCGATAATACATGGACAACATTCCCAACTATTCCAAGTGTACCTTCTAACATTGTAGAGACTATTACTACAACAGATAGTACATTTATAGACTTAACACCAAATACAGCAACTGATGGGGATGTAACTGTTACAGCAGGATTAAGTGCTACAGGTTCTCCTTCTTCAAGTACATACTTGAGAGGGGATAATACTTGGGCAGCACTCCCTGCTGATGATGATACAACATACTCACTATCTTTTAGTAGTCCTAATCTTACGCTTACTCCAAGTACAGGCAGTCCACAGGTAGTAAACATATCGGCAATAGACACAAACACAACCTATACTATAGGGTCTACTCAGAGTGGTAGTGATGTAGATATAGACTTGGATGCCTCTACAGGAACAGATACATCAATAAAATTAGTCGCAGGTACAAATGTATCTCTATCTAATTCAGGAAGTAATATTACTATAAACTCTACAGATCAATTCACAGGTACAGTAACAAGCGTAGCATTATCTATGCCATCAGCTTTTTCTGTGTCAGGCTCTCCGATAACTTCATCGGGAACATTGTCAGTATCGGGTAGTGGCTCAACATCTCAGTACATTGATGGAACAGGGGCATTGCAAACATTCCCAACCATTCCAAGTGTACCTGCTAATATAGTGGAGACCGTTACAACAACGGATGGTACATTCATAGACCTTACACCGAATACTGCAACGGATGGTGCTGTAACTGTCACAGCAGACCTTAGTGCTACAGGTACTCCGAGTGGTTCAACCTATCTAAGAGGAGATAATACTTGGGCGAGTATATCTTCATCTGACACAACCTACACTATATCTGCTGCTCAGAATGGCAGTGATGTTGATATAGATTTAGATGCTTCTTCGGGAACGGACACATCTATAAAGTTAGTGGCAGGCACAAATGTATCTCTTACAGAAAGTAGTGATCAAATAACGATAGCTTCTACAGACCAATTTACAGGAACGGTAACAAGTGTGGCATTGACCATGCCTGCTGCTTTTTCTGTGTCAGGCTCTCCTGTTACATCATCAGGAACATTAGCTGTTTCAGGTGCAGGTTCGACAAGTCAGTTTGTAGATGGAACAGGGGCATTGCAAACATTCCCTACTATAGTAACAGAAGATAGAGGTACATTCTCAGGAACGACAGGTGCGTTTAATGGTCAATTAACATTTTCACATAGCTTGGGAGATGAGCCACAAGTTGTTTTATTGACTATGGATGCTGTAAGTAATCAAGCAACATATGCTTCTGTAATAAGTAAATCATCCACACAGGTAACCATAGTAACTCCACTTAGGGGTACTGCTGTGTCGGGCTATTATATTGTAAGTTAAAATAAGTACAACGATGTCATTGTTAGATAAAAATACAAGTTTTAGATTGTCGATAAAAGACTTTGGTTCTGTGGCAGTAATAATAGCAACTGTGATGACTGTCTACTTTTCATTAAGAGCAGAAATTGCAGAAGCGAAGCTACTACCTCCACCTGATATAACAGTCGAAAAGTTTGACTATCAAGTTAGGGCGACACAAGAAAACCTTAAAATCATACAAGAGGACATCAAGGAGATAAAGGATGTATTGCATAAGTTAGAGGAACGTATATACGAAAGCAAATGACAATAGAAAAGATTATAATCCATTGCTCTGCAACTCCCGAAGGAGTTGATATCAATGCAGCAAAGATTGATAAGTGGCATAGAAAAAGAGGGTGGCTTATGATAGGCTATCACTATGTCATAAAGTTGGATGGGTCTATTGAACTTGGAAGACCACACGATATGCAGGGGGCACATACAAAAGGACACAACGACAACTCTTTAGGCGTGTGTTACATAGGTGGAATGGATAGGGATATGAAGGACTCTAAGGATACAAGGACAGTCGATCAAAAGGAATCACTGCTGCTTCTATTGAAGACACTAAAAAAGATTTACCCTAAAGCTAAGATTCATGGGCATAGAGACTTTGCAGCAAAGGCTTGTCCGAGTTTTGATGCTACTGAAGAATATAGTTGCATATGAAAAAGATACTAGAGAAATTATTTGGTGTAGGCTCAAGTGTCATTGGCGAAGTGTCAGAGGCAGTTGATAGGTTCATAAGAACTAAGGAGGAGCGTGATGCGTTTGAGAAGGAGATGACAGAGATATTCATTCGTGCTGAGTCTGAAATGCAGAAAAATGTATCAGATCGGTGGAAGTATGATATGGAGTCTGACTCATGGCTTTCAAAGAATGTTAGACCTTTAGTGCTTGTATTCTTGATTTTTACCACAATCTTGCTTATTTTTATTGAAGGTGGGAATATAGACTTCTATATAAAAGAAGAATGGATTACCTTACTACAGCTTATATTGCTTACGGTTATAGGGGCATACTTCGGTGGCAGGTCTATAGAAAAAGTAAACAAGACAAGGAATAAATCTTAATTAAATATATTACAAATGGCAAAGTTATCAGATGAGCAATTATCAGAATTGCAGGCATTAAACAAGAAGAATCAAGAACTTAGATTACAGCTTGGGGAATTGGAAGTTCAGAAGGCAATGATTATCCCTAAGATTGAAACGCTTCGTTTAGAGTTCGTTAACCTTGAAGCTAATTTAGTAGCAGAGTACGGAGAAAACTCTGTGATTAATATTAACACAGGGGAAGTTTCTGAAAAAGAAAAGAAGATTAAAAAGAGAAAGGGTGTCAAGTAAGTCGTGATGATTTTTGAATCGAGGGGGAAGGTTGTAAAAATCCTTTCCCTTTGTAATTTTAATACACATGAATGGAATAATAAGAAAGATATCTATAGGTCCTGACTACAAGGGTAGTGCTATGCATTATATAGTAGGTCAAGATGTATTAGGAGGGAAGTATAATATATGTGAGATATTAAAAATAGGATCAGGGAATATAGTTATATACATCTTAAAAGATGGGGAGATATTCCTTTGGAAGTCTTTCAATACTAATATGCCAATATCTATTGAGTACAACATAAACTTTTAGTATGCCAACATTTAAAAGAGTGGAAGGGGAAAATAACCTTTTCATTGATGATAACGGAAATCACTTCACTGTAACAGATGGAGAAATGAAAGAAATAAAAATAGAAGTAAAATCTAAAGAACTAACATTCGAGGAAAGACTTTCTTTGATGGATGAAAAAATAAAGGAAGGAGTAATTAAATGTAATTTAGATAACCCTGAAGACTGTATAAACTGTGGAAGCTGATGGAGAATACAACGATTTATTATCAACTTCATAAGTACGAAAATTTATTTGTAGAATTGGATGGAGCTGAATTGTATAGATTGATAGATGGAGAAATGCTACCAATTGATAACGAAGCTGTAATCACGCTAAAAAACTGCGAAGCCTGTGGAAGTTAAATCTTTGTATGAGTTTATTGTAAGACCTGTAGGTGGTAAGAGGTATAATAATACAAAATCTATAGGAGGAATTGATTTTATCGTAAGTACATCGGAGGAAGATCACAAGTACGCAAATAGAGAGGCAGAGGTTCTTCAAGTTCCTTTGAACTACGAAGGCGATGTAAAGGTTGGAGATACACTATTGGTACACCACAATGCTTTTAAGTTCTACAATGATATGAAGGGCAGAAGGCAGAGTGGAAAGTCATTCTTTAAGGATGATTTATTCTTTATAGATAACGACCAATTTTTTATGTACAAGCATGATGGAGAATGGCATCCACATGACAGGTACTGTTTTGTGTCTCCTGTGCCACCACAGGACAGCTATATCTTTAAGCCACTAACACGAGAGCCTTTGGTTGGTGTAATGGAGTACCCAAACAAATATCTTTCAACACAGGGCATTAAAAAGGGCGATAGGGTTATTTTCAAACCTGAGAGTGAATATGAGTTCGATGTAGATGGCGAGATTATGTACAGAATGTTTGACCACCAAATAGTTGGAGTAGTATGAAAGAGATAGACGAACTAAAGAATAGGATAATACGAGCAGGACACAAGGCAGTAGAGCAGCTAATCAAGGTTGCCAATGAAGATATAATAACAGGAGGGGATGATGATGTGTCGGCAGATAGACTCAAGAATGCAGCAGCTTCAAAAAAGTTAGCAATCTTTGATGCTTTTGAGATACTGAGTAAGATAGAAGAAGAAAGGGAAAGACTGACAGGAGAGGAATCTTCCAATACAAAAATAACAAAAACAGGATTTGCAGAACGAAGGTCTAAATAGCATACTATATGAGGTAGTAGAGGATTACATACCAAAGGGTGTTCTTGGCAAAAAGAATACTGCTAAGTCATGGGAGTATGGGTACAATAAAGACTATGATGTTATAGTCATATCTAAGACAGGTCAGATAGGGGATATATACAAGATTGAAGGATTATTTATAGCACTACCCAAAAGACCTAAGTCATGCTATAAAAGACACTTGCAAAAATCTGATCAATATTGGGAACGAACAGAGTTACCTAAAGAACTATCACGAATTAAGTCTGTATTTCAATGGAATGAAATGCCATCTTCTTTTAAATCGATTTGGGTAGATTACATAGAGGAGGAGTTTGATAGGCGAGAGGATGGGCATTGGTTTATGAACAATGGTAAACCTACATACATCACAGGCTCGCACTATATGTACTTGCAATGGACAAGCATAGATGTGGGTTATCCTGACTTCAGAGAAGCTAATAGGATTCTCTATATTTTTTGGGAAGCATCAAAGGCAGACTCTAGGGCGTTTGGAATGATATACCTAAAGATTAGGCGTAGTGGATTTTCATTCATGTCCTCTTCAGAGTGTGTAAATATAGCTACCCTTGCAAGAGATTCAAGGATCGGAATACTATCAAAGACAGGACCTGATGCAAAGAAGATGTTTACCGATAAGGTTGTTCCTATAAATTCTAAGCTGCCATTTTTCTTCAAGCCTATCATGGATGGTATGGATAAACCAAAGACAGAGTTGGCATATCGAGTACCTGCATCTAAGATCACTAAGAAGAATATGTACAATATAGAGGAGGATATGGATGGATTGGACACCACTATAGATTGGAAGAATACAGATGACAACAGCTATGATGGAGAGAAGCTATTGCTGCTAGTACACGATGAGAGTGGTAAGTGGATAAAGCCAAATAATATTTTAAATAATTGGAGAGTTACAAAAACTTGTTTGCGATTAGGTAGGAAGATTATAGGGAAGTGTATGATGGGTTCTACTTCTAACGCACTAAGCAAGGGAGGTGGTAACTTTAAGCACCTATACTATGATTCCAAAACTGAAACTAGAAACAAAAATGGGCAAACGAAAAGTGGCTTGTATAGTTTGTTTATTCCTATGGAGTGGAATATGGAAGGTTTTATTGATAGATTCGGGATGCCTATTTTGCGTACTCCTTCTAAGCCTGTTCTTGGTATTGATGGCGAGATGATTGATGTAGGTGCTGTAGATTATTGGGAGGCAGAAGTTGATTCATTAAAGAAGGATGCCGATGCACTTAATGAATACTACAGACAGTTCCCAAGAAGTGAATCACACGCATTTAGAGACGAGAGCAAGGCTTCTATATTTAATCTTACAAAGATATATCAGCAGATAGACTATAATGACTCTATGATTAGGGAGCATTATGTGACAAGAGGTTCTTTTCATTGGATGGATGGGATTAAAGACACTAAGGTAATATGGAAGCCTGATCCAAAGGGTAGGTTTTCTATCTCTTGGATACCTTCAGGACAGTTGCAGAATAGGATAACTAAAAACCATAGGGGAGAGTTGATCCCTGACAATGAACATATAGGAGCATTCGGTTGCGATAGTTATGACATTAGTGGAACGGTAGGAGGTGGAGGCTCTAACGGTGCGTTGCATGGATTGACAAAGTACAACATGGATGATGCCCCAAGTAATGAGTTCTTCTTAGAGTATGTGGCAAGACCACAGACAGCAGAGATATTCTTTGAAGAGGTACTGATGGCTTGTGTATTCTATGGTATGCCTATACTTATAGAGAACAATAAACCAAGACTCTTGTATCATTTTAAGAATAGGGGGTATAGGAGGTTCTGCTTGAACAGACCTGACAAACCTACACACAGACTATCTAAAACTGAGAAGGAGTTAGGAGGTATACCAAACTCATCGGAGGATGTAAAGCAGGCACACGCTGCTGCTATTGAGTCGTATATTGAGAAACACATAGGCATGGATGTAGATGGCGAGTATAGGTCTCCTGATGAAATAGGTATTATGCCATTTAACAGGACATTACAAGATTGGGCAAAGTTTGATATAACCAATAGAACAAAGTACGATGCCTCAATTAGTTCGGGTCTTGCTATTATGGCTTGTCAGAAACATAAGTACCTACCCGAAAAAACAAAGTCAAAAATAAGCATTAACTTTGCAAGGTACAATAATAAAGGAACTACAAGTGAAATAATAAGATGATAAAGAATGTCAACATATATAGCACAGGGTTTCCTGATCAATTAGCATCCAATGCAGAAAAGGATTCTGAAGAGTTTGGATTAAAGGTAGGTCAGGCTATCCAATATGAGTGGTTTAAGAGAGATTATGGTAACTGTAGATTTTACAGCAATTGGCAGGAGTTTCACAGACTTCGGCTATATGCTAGAGGCGAGCAGTCCGTTAGGAAATATAAAGATGAAATAGCAGTTGATGGAGATTTGTCCTATCTAAATCTTGATTGGACTCCTGTACCTGTGATCCCTAAGTTTGTTGACATTGTAGTTAATGGAATGTCCGACAGGTTATTCAAAGTAAAGGCTTATTCTCAAGATGCTTTATCTCAGGAAAAAAGGAGTAAGTATCAAGATATGATTCAAGGTCAAATGTTGGCTAAAGAAATGTTGACTGTAATACAGGAGAACACAGGAATCAATCCATTCATGACACAGGTTGAGGAGTTGCCAAATGACGATGAAGAACTTGGGTTGTATATGCAGCTTAATTATAAACCTGCTATTGAGATTGCAGAAGAGGAAGCTATCAATACAGTTCTTGAAGAGAATCACTACTTAGATTTACGCAAGCGAGTAGACTATGACCTAGCAGTATGTGGTCTAGGTATAGTAAGGCATGACTTTCAGCAGGGATCAGGTGTAGAGATTTCGTATGTAGACCCTGCAAATGTAGTATACAGTTATACTGAAGACCCACACTTTAAAGATTGTTTTTATTGGGGCGAAGTCAAGAATGTACATACATCCGAGATATACAAAATTAAACCCGACATCCGTAAGGATGAGATGGAGTTAATACAGCAAGCAAGTCAAAGTTGGTATGACTATCATAACTTAGAGCAGTTCTATGACAACGAGTTATTCAGTAGAGATACTGTAACTCTTTTGTATTTCAACTACAAGACCACCAACAAGATTGTCTACAAGAAGAAGATGATGGACACAGGGGGAGCAAAGGTTATAGAGAAGGATGACACATTCAACCCTCCACAGGAGATGTTGGAAGAGGGAAGGTTTGAAAAGATAGAGAAGACTATCGATGTATGGTATGATGGTATAATGGTTATGGGTACGGACATAGTTATAAAGTGGGATATGTCTAAGAATATGGTTCGACCAAAATCTGCATCTCAACACGCACTACCTAATTATGTTGCAGTAGCACCGAGAATGTACAAGGGTTCTATCGAATCGTTAGTGAGAAGGATGATCCCTTTTGCTGACTTGATACAGATTACTCACTTGAAGTTACAGCAGGTTATATCAAGGGTAGTTCCCGATGGTGTATACATTGATGCTGATGGACTTAATGAAGTTGACTTAGGTACAGGTCAGGCATACAATCCCGAAGATGCTTTGAGGTTGTACTTCCAAACAGGTAGTGTAATCGGTAGGTCCTACACGCAGGATGGAGAGTTCAATAATGCGAGAGTTCCTATTCAACAACTAAATTCAAATAGTGGTGCAGGTAAGGCTCAGATGCTTATATACAACTACAACCACTATCTAAATATGATAAGGACTTGTACAGGATTGAACGAAGCTAGAGATGCTTCAACTCCTGATGCTAACTCATTAGTAGGATTACAGAAGTTGGCAGCATTGAACTCTAATACAGCGACTAGACATATACTTGATGGCAGTCTGTATATTTTCAGAACAATATCTGAGGCATTGACATACAGAATTGCAGATATATTAGAGTATTCAAATTTCAAGGATGACTTTATAAATAAAATAGGTAAGTACAATGTATCTATACTTGACAGTATATCTGATCTATACATCTATGATTTTGGAATCTTTATAGAGATATCTCCTGATGAGGAGCAGAAGGCTATGTTGGAGCAAAATATTCAGATGGCATTATCAAGGAACGATATAAACCTTGAGGATGCAATAGACATAAGAGAGATAAAGAACTTGAAGGTAGCTAATCAGTTGCTAAAGTTGAAGCGTAAAGCTAAACTAGAAAAAGAACAGCAGATGGCTATGCAGCAGCAATCTATTGCAGCACAGCAAAATATGCAATCGCAACAGATGGCAGCAGGTATTGCTATGCAAAAAACAGAAGCCGAAACTAATGGCAAGATTAAAATCAAGCAGGCAGAGGTTGCGTTTGAGATTGAGAAGCTGAAGCAAGAGGCTGTTCTAAAAAGCAAGCTGATGGCAGAGGAGTTCCAATACAATCAACAGATGTATAAGATGCAGCAGCAATCTATTGATTCTAGGGAGACTGCAAAAGAAGATGCAAAGACTAATAGAATAACACAACAGAACACACAGCAGTCTAAGCTAATTGAGCAAAGACAAAACAATTTACCTCCAATTAGATTTGAATCTAATGAGGATAGTTTAGATGGTTTTGATTTGGCAGAGTTCTCTCCAAGATAGTAGATTATGATTGTAATGTGTATATTGCTATTCATAATAGCACTAATTGGTAACGATAAAAGCAATTAAATTTTTTTTATTAAATTTGTAATGTAATGGAATTGAAAGTAAGAGAAGTAAGTGTAGAAGAAAACAAGTCCGTTCAAGAAGTAGAACAAGAACTTGTTGAAAAACACCAACAAGAATTAAATGAAGATACAACCTCAACGGAGGGTGTAGTTGCCAATGAATCTACTGAGGATGTAATAGATGAAGCCGAAGGGCAGCTTACATCTAAAGAGTTGGGCGATGATGATGTGCTTGAGTACATTAGGAATCGTTACAACAAGGACATATCATCTATGGATGATTTGTTAGAGGAGAAGTCATCCAATGAAGAACTGCCCGAAGATGTTGCAGCGTACTACGAGTACAAGCAAAAGACAGGAAGGGGAATGAGTGACTATATCAAACTCAATAGAGATTTTGATAAGATGGATGACAACCAACTTCTAAAAGAGTTCTACATAGCAAATGGCGATGCCTTTGATATGGAGGATGTAGAGTTGTTAATGTCTGAGTTTTCATACGATGAAGACTTGGATGATGAGAACGACATCAAGAGAAAGAAGTTGGCAATGAAAAAGGTTGTTAAGAAGGCTAAAGGTTTCTTCAATGATCAGAAACAGATGTACAAAGAACCACTTGAGTCAAGTTCGGTTCAAATGTCTGAGGATGACAAGAAGGAGCAGGAGGCTTATCGACAATATATAGAGCAGTCTAAGACTTATGAGCAGGAGGTAAAAAGAAAGCGTGAATGGTTTGAGAAGAAAACCAACG
>Ga0098049_1000438_pt1 | contig 17178 bp, 13 predicted proteins | sample 13BtaG_FD_92582 | JGI IMG/M metagenome (GOLD analysis project Ga0098049, IMG submission 92582) | Marine viral communities from the Subarctic Pacific Ocean - 13B_ETSP_OMZ_AT15268_CsCl metaG | ecosystem: Environmental > Aquatic > Marine > Oceanic | place: Subarctic Pacific Ocean | collected...
AAACACTAAGTTATGGCGTGAAGAAAATGCCGATGTTAGTGTTGATAGTGAAATTCCTAGTATGCGTAGTGTTGGTGTTACAACGGGTGGCATTCAAAGCGACTTGGATGCGTTTGATCTTCCTGACGAAGACGCAGATGCAGATGCAGAACTATCAGGCGGCGGCGAAGAAGGCGGTACAGGTGAAGCAAGCCCAGTTGGCAGTGTACCTACAGCAACGCCAGAAGCATAAATATTATCATGTTATTATTTGAATTAGACGCAAAAAAGCAAGAAGAAGATAAGCAGTATCAGGATAGTAGTGTTGCTATGAAGTCTGATACTCGTAAAACACGTTTAACTATTGAACAATTAAGCAAGTTGCGTAAACTAAATGATCTTAAATCAGCTGAATATCAGCAGTCTATTAAAGAAATTAGACTACAATTTTCCCCTCCAGCATCAGAATAAATCCTATAGCATACTTTTTGGCTTCAAAAAGTAGCATTTAACTCCTGATTTGTAATAAACACTAAATAAAACTACAAATGCCTAAAGATATAGGAGTTATACAATGACAAACAAATTTGAGCAATTGATTGAGCTATTCATCGCAGAAGATGAAGCAGGCGCAAAAGAGTTGTTTCACGACATCGTAGTTGAAAAATCACGTAACATTTACGAAGGTTTAGTAGACGAAGATCAAGTTGAAGAAACAGCAGAAGTAGAAGTAGAAGAGTCAGAAGAAGAAGTTGCTGAAGAAGCAGTTGAAGAATCAGACTTTGACGAAGAACTAGGCGGCAATGCTGCTGAAGATATGATCGACGACATCGAAGCAGACGAAGAAGGTCTGTCAATGGAAGATGACGAAGGCGAAGAAGAATTAGAAGATCGTGTAGTTGACATTGAAGATGCACTAGACGAACTTAAGGCTGAGTTCGAAGCACTAATGGCTGGTGACTCAGACGAAGAGCCAGAAATGGACATGGATATGGACATGGACGATGAAGGCGAAGAAGAAGAAGCTGAAGAAAGTGTTGAGATGGAAGCAGTTGAAGAAACTGAAGAAGTCGTTCGTGAATACGAAGAAAAGGCACCAGCACCAGTAACTTCAGAAGAAGGCGACGGATCAGAAGGTCCAGTTGCAGGCAAGAACGATATGGGCGGTAAAGCAGTTGATCCAACAGGCGAAGAGAGTGGCAGTGCAACTCCTAAGTCAACAGAGCAAACTGATGCAGCTGACACACGTGACGCTACAATGAGTAAAGCATAATCCTATGTTATACTTGAGAGAAAACCTAACCAATGCGCAGTCTAATGTTGTTGTAGAAGCAGCAGAAAACAGTGCTGGCGGCAAGGATCTCTACATGAAAGGCATTTGTATCCAGGGCGGGGTTAAAAACGCAAACCAGCGAATTTATCCCGTCACTGAGATTACTAGTGCTGTTAGTACCATCAACGAGCAAATTAAAAGCGGTAATAGCGTTTTAGGCGAAGTTGATCATCCAGAAGATCTAAAAATTAACATTGATCGAGTATCACACACTATTGAAAGTATGTGGATGGATGGACCTAATGGGTTTGGTAAACTAAAGATTCTTGAAACTCCAATGGGTCAACTTGTGAAAACAATGATCGAAGGCGGAGTAAAGTTAGGAGTTAGTAGCAGAGGCAGTGGTGAGGTTAACGAATCAACTGGTAACGTTAGTAACTTTGAAATTGTCACGGTAGATGTCGTGGCACAACCGAGTGCACCTAATGCATATCCTGTAGCGATTTACGAAGGACTACTTAATATGCGCGGCGGCGCTCAAGTACTTGAAATGGCACGTGACGCAAGTGGCGATGCTAAAGTACAAAAATACCTGAAAGAGGAAATGATTCGTCTTATCAGGGACTTAAAGATCTAGGAGATCAAAATGCTAGATGCTATCAAACCACTATTGGATAGCGACCTTGTTAATGAGGATACTCGCACTGCTATTGCTGAACAATGGGAAGCAAAAATCAGTGAAGTCCGTAACCAGGTAACTGGTGAACTTCGTGAGGAGTTTGCAAGACGCTATGAGCATGATAAATCTACTATGGTTGAAGCCTTAGATCGCATGGTTACAGAAGGTCTAACTACTGAACTTGCACAAATCGCTGAAGAGCGTAAAGCAATTGCAGAAGACCGCGCTAAGTTTGTTGGTAAGATGAAAGAATCATCTGAAACATTCGACAGCTTTTTAGTTAAAACATTGAGTGAAGAAATTGCGGAACTCCGCAGTGAACGTGCTCAACAGCAGGAAATTGTAGCAAAGTTGGAAAACTTTGTTGTTGCACAACTTGCTGAAGAGATTGAAGATTTCCAAAAGGATCGTCAAGACGTTGTTGAAACTAAAGTGCGCCTAGTAAAGGAAGCTCGTGAGCAGTTCGCTACTCTAAAGTCTAACTTTGTAAAGCACACAAGTAAAGCAGTTAACGAAGCAGTAACAAGCTATCTTAAAGGTGAAATGAATCAACTTAAAGAAGATATTCAAATCGCAAAAGAGAATACTTTTGGACGTAAACTGTTCGAAACTTTTGCAACAGAATTTTCTGCAAGCCACCTCAATGAGAATCAAAAGATTAAGGAACTAGAAGCAGCAGTACAAAGTGCTACTGAAGAAGTTGCTCAAGTCAATGAGAGTCTTGAAGAAAAGTCTAAGTTAGTTGAGAGCAAGGAGCAAGAAATTGCTTTAATTCAAGAAGGTGTTGAGCGTAAAGATACACTTAATGCACTATTGAAGCCACTCAACAAAGATAAGGCAGCAATTATGACTGACCTATTAGAAAGCGTACAGACTGCTAAATTGCAGACTGCTTTCGATCGTTATCTGCCAGCAGTGCTGGACGGAAAGCAAGCAAAATCTACTCCTGCAAAGGAAGTTATTGCTGAAAGCCGTACAGAAGTGACAGGTAATAAAGAACAAAAAACAGTCGAAGTTAAAGATGACAGCAACATTGTTGACATCCGTAAACTTGCTGGCTTAAATTAAAGTACTATAGAGGAGACTTAAATGTCAGACGTACTATTAGAAAGCCGTTGGGACGATACTAAAGACGCACTTCTTGAGGGTCTAGAAGGTAACCGCCGCAACAGCATGAGCGTTGTTTTAGAAAACACAAAACGCTATTTGCAAGAAGCAGCAACAACTGGCGCATCAGCAGCTGGTAACGTAGCAACACTAAACCGTGTTATCCTACCTGTTATCCGTCGTGTAATGCCAACAGTTATTGCAAACGAAATCGTTGGCGTACAGCCAATGCAAGGTCCAGTTGGTCAGATTCATACACTACGTGTACGTTATGCTGAAACTAACAACGCAACTGGTACAGCAAACGACGTCACAGCAGGTGACGAAGCACTATCACCATTTAAACTTGCACAAGCATATTCAGGTGATGGCACAGCTGGTAAAGCAGATGCTACAGCATCTAAAGAAGGCACAGGCGGTCGCGCTATGTCAATCCAGATCCTAAAGCAGCCGGTCGAAGCAAAGACACGTAAGCTACAGGCACGCTGGACTTTTGAAGCAGCACAAGATGCACAGTCAATGCACGGCATCGACGTTGAAGCAGAAGTAATGGCAGCTCTTGCACAAGAGATCACTGCTGAAATCGACCAAGAAGTTCTTGGTTCACTTCGTTCACTAGCAGCAACAGAAGAAACATACAACCAGGCAGCAGTTTCTGGTACAGCAACATACGTTGGTGACGAGCATGCAGCACTTGCAGTTCTAATCAACCGTACAGCAAACAAGATTGCTCAGCGTACACGTCGTGGCGCAGGTAACTATGCTGTTGTTTCACCACAGGCACTAACAGTGCTACAGAGTGCATCAACATCAGCATTTGCACGTACAACAGAAGGCACATTTGAAGCACCAACAAACACTAAGTTTGTAGGTACTCTAAACGGTGCAATGCGCGTATATGTCGATTCATACCAGAACGATGACGGCGCAGTACTTGTTGGCTACAAAGGCTCAAGTGAAACAGATGCGGCAGCATTCTATTGCCCATACGTTCCACTAATGTCAAGTGGCACAGTGCTTGATCCATCAACTTTCGAGCCAGTCGTATCATTCATGACACGTTATGGTTATGTTGAGCTATCAAACACAGCATCATCACTAGGTAACGCAGGCGACTACGTTGGTGAAGTTGCAATGTCAAACATCTCATTCTCATAAGTCTAACTTATAAGACGGGAGCGAGAAAACAGGACCTTTGGGTCCTGTTTTTTGTTAAATACAATATCAGCAAAGACTGATTTATGGGGCACCACCCCGTACCCAGGAGAACTGGGATAGGACTTCTAGAAGGAGAAAACAAATGGGTAGACCACTAAGAAGAGCAGAAACAGTTGATGGTAACTTCCACACTGGTGCAATTGGCCCAAGTGCAGGCACAGGTCAGCAGATCACAATGCAGGCATTTGTTGAAGGCGGTAGTGCAAACGTTACTACTGAAATTGTACAAAAAGGAACTAAAAAGTTTCGCGTCACTACAAGTGATGGCACACAAACTTGTCAGTTAGTTGCAGTAGCAAGTGGCTCACTTGCAGCAGGTCAGTGTTCACTAGTCGCAACAGACAGTGACGGCAACACAGCATATGTAACTAAACTTACATCAAACTATGCAACATTAGAAAACATTGATAGTACACAGTTCGCAACAGGCGATCGTGCGCTATGGTTGGATGACACTGCTTCAGCAGTAGCAAATGTTAGTGTATTATTAGTAACTGCATAATTTTTTTGCATTGACAGATAGAGAGGGTTACAGTATAATAAACTGTAACCTTTTTTATTGGATTGAATATGAAATCTGAATTTGCATTTATATTAGGAAACGGTGTAACCAGACTACAAGTAGATTGTGAAAGTTTACTTGACTATGGTGCTGTATACGGATGCAATCGGATATACCAGGATTTTGCACCCACTGTACTTGTTAGCACTGACAAGGGAATGGCAGATGAAATTCAACTAAGTGGATACAGTGGAAATCATATACATTATACTAGAAAGCAACATAAAATAAAATCTAGTGGAGCAAATATACTTCCAAACTTATATCACGATATGAGTAGTGGACCGGCATGTCTTGGGTTAGCAGCTGAAAGTAATGCGAATTATTTGTTCATGATAGGAATGGATCTTAAAGGTGTTAATAACAAAATTAATAACATTTATGCTGGAACTATAAATTACAAAGATGCTGATAGTGCGCCAACACCTTTTTGTAATTGGACAGCACAAATTAATACAATTATGAAAAATCATCAAGATAAAAGATTTATGCATGTTAATCCTATAAATGGATTCACAGATGAGAGTTTTTTTAATAATACTAATTTTGAAATTGTTAGTTTGGATGACTTTAAACAAGTGATAAATAATCTATAAGCAGGAATTTTTACAATGAGTCAAACTAAACGAATCACAGGCAATCTTATCTTAGATCCAACCGGTAATGTACAGGTACTTGGTGATTTACAGATTACCGGAGACTTTACAGTAGTTGGTACAACATCTACAATTACTACAACTGATACATCTATTAAAGACAGGCAAATTGTATTAAATGATGGCGAATCAGGAGCTGGGGTAACTGGACAATATTCTGGATTACGAATTGACAGAGGTAGCCTAGATGATGTATGGTTTGTGTTTGACGAAAATACTGATACTTTTAAAGTAAGTTATGACAACGGTAGTACATTTCCATATGTTCTAGATGGAACTAGCTCAGGAATAAACAACGTAGTAGAAGATACAACACCTCAACTAGGTGGTGATTTAGACGTTAATGGTAAAAATATTGTTAGCGCATCAACCAACGAAGATATTCAACTAGTACCAAATGGCACAGGACGAGTAACAGTTGCAAGTGCATTGAAATTAAATGACCAGTCAGCGCCTTCAAGTGCAGCAGGCTCTACATTAATGTATGCTAACACTGCTTCTGCTGGCGGCACAGGAGTATTTTTTGTAGATGGCAGTACATCTGATGAACTAGTAAGTAAATCAAGAGCTGTTGCATACGGAATAATTTTTTAAAGGAAATAATCAATGGCGATTACACAAGCAGGCGCAATAGGCACAAGCGCAACAACAGTATACACAAGTAGCGGCGAAAGTGCTATCTCTTGTATGTTTTTTATGAATGAAAACGCTAGTGCGAGAACATTAGATATTCATGTTGTACAAAATGGTGCTAGTGCAGCAACAACAAATAAGATTGTTAAAACAATTACTATTGATCCAGCAGATACTTATGTTATAAACTTAGAAAAATTAGTACTATCTAACGGTGATACAGTTCAATGCGTGGCTAGTGCAGACTCTAGTATTATGCCAACAGTTAGTTCGGTAACGCTATAATGGCTGGCTTTGTAAAAACAAAAGCAAGGTTTGACGGCGGTTTTAATGTCAAAGGCACTGATGACGGTGCAATTGACGTTCCATCAGGCGGTACTGCTTCAAGACCAACTGATGCGAAAGCAGGCGATCTACGCTTCAATAGTGATACTGGCAAAATGGAATATTTTGATGGCAGTGTTTATTCTCAATTCAGTAAAGAAGGCGACATTGCAATTACACAAGATAGTTTTACTGGCGATGGAAGTACAACTGGATTTACAATGAGTACAAGTGTTGCAAGCAATCAGACTCAGCGTATCATTGTTGCTGTTGGAAACGTTTATCAGAATCCAGCAAGTGCTTATACACTAAGCGGTACAACTATCACATTTACAAGTCCTCCTGGAGATAGTGAAACTATCACTGTTGTCCACGGTTACGATAGCACTACACACTAAGCATAAATATACTTAACAAACCTTGTCACCTCAGATGTTAGCAGGTGATCGCAAGATAGCGGAGTGTGAGTATGGCTATAAGTCGTATTGGGGGTAAAGCCCTCAAAGCAAATCTAGAACGTGATAGTAATCTCACATTTAATACAGACACTCTAACAGTAGATTATTCCAATGGTCGTATTGGAATTGGAACAACCACACCTTCAAGTAAATTAAATGTAATTGGCGATGCTACCATTGATCAAATTACCATTGCTGGTAATAAGATTGAAAGTGTAGAAAGTAACGCTAACCTTACACTTGATGCTAATGGAACTGGCGTTATTGAAATTAGAGCCAATACAACTATTGCTGGTCAAATTACATTAAACTCTGGTGTACATGCAAACAAAATTTTAGACGAAGATAATATGGCTAGCAATGATGTTGAAGCACTAGCCACACAGCAAAGTATCAAAACATATGTAGATTCAAAAGTTGCAGAAGGTGGAGGAACAGCGCATGGAATGGAAACTCCGCTTAGTACACCAACTGATGGAAGTTTAACAACAGATGGAGCATATCAAGGTTGGACAGCAGAAACATTTGTAACTGATGCAATTGATGATTTAAACGAAGTCACTGAGAATATTCGTAATAATACTTTTGTAAAAAGTGTAACATTCACTAGTAATGTTACTTCTGGCGGCGCTGGATTTACTGCAACATTAAGCATAAGTGCAGTAGGAAATGCCAATCAATATGTAATAGACTGGGGTGACGGAACAAGTAATACTACTACAAGTAGTACAAGTCCAACTCACACCTACACAAATTATACAGACAGTCCGCATAGCGTTACTGTAACAGCAAGTAACACAAGCGGCAGTGGCAGTGGAAGTAGTGCAAGTTTTACTAGAACAGATTATATAAGTGTGTTTACACCAAATCCTGTTGTTGGGTTTGCAGCATATGCAGCAAGTAGCGGCGGCTCACCTATTACACAATGGGATGACGGAGCAACAGTATATTTTCAAAACAATACTACAAATACAGATATTGTCGGCGCAACAGTTCAGTTTACTTGGGACTGGGGCGATAGCCAAAGTGATGATGTAATTTCAAGTGATAGCGATACTGGCGGCAGTGGCGGCGGCAGAATAGCGCACACATTTGACACTGCTAGTGAAGCAGAACAACAGTTTACTGTTAGATTAACACTTGATACAATGAGTACTGCTGATCCTTCAGTAATCCCTACAAATACCACAAACACATATAAAATTTACGACACCCATACACCAACAGTTACACTAGATGACGACAGTGGTGTTAATGAAGAAGCAACTAGTGGTCATGTTGTGCAATTTACAAATACAACCGAAGCAGGCGTAGGCAGTCAAGCAACATATGGTATTACATATCAATACCAGTTTGGTGACGGAACAAGTAATGTAAACGTAAATGCAGGTAGTGGAAGTGCCGGTGACAGAAATCAAGCACTTAGTCACACATATGCACTAAGCAGTAGTGATCAAGCAAATGGAACACCAAGAGATTATACAGGTACACTACGTGTTATCAGTGATCACACAAGCAGTCCTTTTATTAGTAGTACGTTTTCGGTACATGTGGAACCTGATGTTAGAGCAAATATTGCTGGCACTGCGATTACAGTTAACACTGGAAGCGGCGATAACAATAAGACAATATATGATTTTACAGACTTAGATGGAGTAAATCGTGCATTGGTACGTATGACAAATACTTCTCAAAATGCAGACGATTATGTTTATAACTGGGCGCACAGTACAAACGATAGTGTTGTTGAAAACGGAAGCAATGCAGGTAGTATAGGTGCAACTATAGATCATAACTATGCAGGTGCTAGTACAGGAAACTATAATCTTTCATTTACAGCAAACGGCACGCCAGACATAACAGCACAAACTGATACAGATACAAGTATTACATTTAACTTAAAAGCAACTCCAAGTGCACCAGCAAATTTAAGTACAAAAACTATTACACTTAGCGACAGTGCGCAAGGCACAAGTCCAAGATTGGCTGTTGGTTTTACTGACAATACCGGTAGTGCTGACACACTAACTGCGGGTGCAAATTTAACAACATCGTCAGCGAGAAGATATACAAGTGGTACACTTGACACTAGCACAGCAAGCAACTTTTACAATGGTGCAAGCGGTACACTTGCTGCAGAAATCAATGGTAGCACTGACGGTACAAAAACATTTACTGCAAGTGAAAGTGAAACAGGAACATTTACAAGTCTTGTTGTAACTAGTAACGTTGACTATGACACAGTGGTTAGTAGTTATCCACAGAGACTATACTTAGTTGCAAGTGCAAAAATTACAAAAGATGCAAGTGGTTATAGCACAGGACTAAGTGCGCAGAGAATTACACACAGTACAACAGGTAATACAAATTATGTTCATGTACTCAAAGATAACATGACAAGTACTCCAAGTTTTGGCAGTGTTGGAACACTAAGTGCTGGTACTAATGGTACATACAGATATGTAAGCGGTATACCTTACTACAACACAGGTAGTCCAACTGTTAATATTACTGGTATGACCATTAACAATCTTGTTGGACAAGCATATACTAATCAGTCAAATATTGTTGAGGTTGATAGCGGCACAAACTCTGAAGGCACAAGTTCTAATGCAAGTAATGCAAATGATTATAGTTATGCTAATATTGATGGTCAAACTACAATGCTTGACAGCGGTACACCAAAAGTAAACATCGGTACAAGTAGTGCATATGCTATCGGATCACTTAGTGTTCCTATTACAAGTAGCAGTGTGCGCACAGTTGAAACAATCAAAGCTCGTGCAAGAAACGTAAATGGTATTAGTGGCTACACAGAACTTAGTACAAAACTACAAGTTCATACAGCATCACAAAGCGGCATTAGTGAAATTGCTATTCCTGTATCAGATAGTTTAGGCGCTGGATTTGATGATGATGGTGTGCGCATATTTGACTTTAGCAGTGATACAACAAACACTCCGAGTTACACTAGCAGTACAAACTTTTATACAAACAGTTTGTATAGCGAAAGTGCAGATCCAGGCGTTGCAGGAACCAAAGAAGCAACTATCAGGCTTGGTGTACTAAAGTATGATGTAACAGATTACAGTAGTGGATTTTTACCTGCAGGTCCTGATCGAAGTAGTGATACAGGTACACAGTATTTTACATTTGCATTCCGCAGAACTACTACTGCAAACTTTGATATAAACATTACAAGTTCAAGCGGTATTGCAGGATGTTGGTATGCGGCACCAGGAACTACAATGGATGATAGTAGTGGACTAAATGGTTGGATTGAAGCAACCACACAATATAACGGTGTGGGATTACCAGGCAGTGACACAGGCAATGGCGGCAACGGTTCAAACGGCGGTGCATTTACTGGCGGTGATGTCATTCCAACAGGAAGTAGTTTAAGCGGCGGGTATACAATGACACTAGGCACTGCTAACCTTAGTAATGCAACAGGAAATGTTTGCTTGGTACGCATTGCACTAACAAGTGGTCAAAGCATAACTGCTCTTAGTATAGGAGTTGCTGCGTAATGGCTATTACAGACAATCAAAAAATTGACTATCTGTTTAAGAAACTAGGTTATGGTGCAACTAAGACAGATACTAATTCTAATAAACTTGCTCCTAACGAAGCAATTCCAAGTCCACTACTAATACGTGGAGATAGAGTATGGCAACAATCTGCAGATATTCCTGGTGTAAGACCAGGCAGTACAAGCAGTATTGTACAACTCTATACTGGCGCTGATGTTGTTGAAACTACAGAAGATAACACAGCAACATCAAATAGAACTTGGAAAACAGGACTTACAGGCTGGATACCTCCGCAGTTTGGAAGTACATATATTGTTAGTGTATACATTCACACCAGCGGTGATGCTGCAAACGCTGCAAATATCAATAACAAAGTATTTGTTACAGGTAGTGGAAACAATGATGAATGGTTCTTTGACTATGAGTCAGGCGTGCTTAACTTTATTGGCACAAACTATCCAAATGGAGTTAACTTTTCAGGCAAGAGTGTTTATATCGAAGGCGCTAGATATATTGGTGCTTATGGTGTAAATTCAGCTAGTACACTTGGAACACTTGAAGCAAATGGAAATACTATAACAACTATTACCTCAGGCGATGATATTATTCTAGATCCTGAAACTGGCAATTTAATAATTAGCGGTACAACAGCATTACAGATTCCAGTAGGAACAGAAGCACAAAGACCAACACCAGCAAAAGGCATGATTCGTTTCAATGATGATGACGATGAAGTAGAAGTTTATAATGGAACTGCATGGGTTTCAATTAGTCCTTCGAATACTGTTACAAAGGATAACTTCAATGGTGATGGTAGTACAGTAGAATTTACGCTAGGTACTAGTGGATCAACTGATACAGCAATTGTTACTATAAACGGTACTGTACAAGAAGCAACAAATGCATATTCTATTAGTGGTACAACTCTAACATTTACTAATGCACCTGAATCAGGTGACGTAATACAAACTAGAAGTTTTCATAGTGGCAGCCAAGTTGCACCTGCAAGTAGTGTATCTAGTTATACAACAACACAACGTGATGCACTAAGTCCTAGCAACGGCGATATGATATACAACACAACTACTAACAAATTTCAAGGTCGTGCTAACGGTTCTTGGGTAGATTTTCATTAAAAAATGCTAAATAATAATGCAAGCCATAAAAGGGTTTGTTCTCCGGTTCCGCGATAGACTGCGGCGAGGTTGGGGTAACCCTCGTAAAAAAACCATCTGAAGGTTCTCTTGGGCTCTCTACTTCATTAAAAAGAAAGTAGCCTACTTTTTTTTCGCAACGAAAAAAACATTGCTAAACCTCCCTTACACCGTTAAAAAATGCAGAAACTTTTGACGCTGTTTCCTTATGACTAGAATATATTTTCACCATAATCACTAAATACACTTGTTATTAATAACACATAATCGTGATTGGACGGAGAAAAAACAATGGCATTGACCAGAATTAAAACCAACCAAATTACCGACCTTAACGTAACAACGGCGAAACTCGCTAATAGTTCTGTTACGGCTGGTAAATTGGCAGATAACATCACCTACGGCAGTGACTTTACTGTCTCAGGTAACCTAACAGTTAGTGGAACGACCACTAGTGTTAGTACTACAAACACCCGCGTTGAAGATGCAGTTCTTGCACTTAGCGCAGAAGCAACAGGATCGGCAAGCGTTGACGCAGGTATTCTTATCAACCGTGGTTCTGATGATAACTATGCAATCCTTTGGGACGAATCAACAGATAAGTTTGTTTTTGCAAACGTAGGTTCTGAAACAGGCGATACAAGCGGCAACATTTCACTTGGTGCAGCAGCACCAGTAACAGTTGGCGCACTAGTATCATCAACATTTGATCCATCAGGCGTTGTAACAATTTCAGACAACACAGCAGCAACAAATGCAACATCAGGTGCATTGATTGTTACTGGTGGTGTTGGCGTTACAGGTGCTGTTCATTCAACAGCAGGCTTTGACGGCGATCTAACAGGTAATGCAGACACAGCAACAGCACTTGCAACAGCACGTGCGTTTTCAATTACCGGCGGTGGTATTACAGCAAGTGCAGTTAACTTTGATGGCACAGGCGCAGTAACACTAAGTGCTTCAGTTGATGATGATTCAATTGCATTGGGCACAAAGACAACTGGCAACTACGTACAGAGTCTTGCTGACGCAGGTAACAGCTTCTTTACTATTACAAATGGTACAGCAGAAGGCGGCGCAGCAACTATTGACCTAGTGGCAGGCAGTGTAACACTTGGTACACATACAAGTGGTAACTACGCGGCAACTATCACAGGCGGTAACGGTATTGCTTCAAGTGGTGCTACATCAGGTGAAGGCATTGCACATACTCTAAGTGTTGACCTAAGTGATGCAAACATCTTTGCTAGTGACGGTACAGCAAGTCGTGCAGTAGTAATGGACGGCAGTAGTAACTTTAGTGCTGGTACAATTACAGCAGCAATCGACGGTATTGTTGGTGGCAATACTCCAGCAGCAGTAACAGCTACAACAATTGCAGCAAACACAAGTGCAACACTTGCAACTGCTAAAGTCAGTGACCTAACAAGTGGTCGTGTAGTACTAGCAGGTACAGATGGTGAACTTGAAGATAGTGGCAACCTTGCATTTGATGGTAGTACACTAGCAGTAACAGGTGCAGCAACAGTAAGTACAACACTTGACGTATCAGGCAAAACATCACTAGACGGTGCTGTTGACCTTGGTAATGCAGCAGAAGATGCAATTGCAATTATTGGTACAGCAACATTTACACCTAGTGCAGACTTTGACGGCGGCTTTACAGTTGCTGGTTCACAGACAATTGACATGGGTGCAAACGCTATTACTAACGTTGCAGATCCAAGTAATGCACAAGACGCATCAACAAAAGCATATGTTGACGGTGCAATTTCTGCAGCAGGTACACTAACAGTTGCAGCAGATAGTGGTTCAAACGACGGCGTTGTTGTTGGTACAGACACACTAACATTTGCTGGTACTGCAAACGAAATCGAAACTGCGGTAACAAACAACCAAATCCAAATTGGTCTACCTAACGATGTTACTATCGGTGGTGATGCAGTTGTTACTGGTAACCTTACAGTTAATGGTACAACAACAACACTTTCAACAAGTAACTCTGTCGTAAGCGATTCACTAATTGAACTTAACACAGGCGCTGGCTCAAACGCTAACGACCTTGGTTTTATTATGGAACGTGGTTCAACAGGCGACAATGCAGCTATCATCTGGGATGAAACTGAAGATCGCTTTATGATGGGTACAACAACTGCAACAGGTGATGCAACAGGTAACCTTACAGTAGCACTTGGTACACTAAACGCTAATATCGTTGGTGACGTAACAGGTAATGCAGACACAGCAACAGCACTTGAAACTGCAAGAGCAATTGCAATCGCAGGTGACGTTGTAGGTACAGCAAACTTTGATGGTACAGGTGATATTAGTATCACAGCAACTATCCAAGCTGATAGTGTTGCTCTAGGCACAGATACAACTGGTAACTATGTACAGAGTATTGCTGATGCAGGTGATTCACAGATCACTGTTGTTAACGGTGCAGCAGAAGGTGGTGCAGTAACACTTGCAATTGCAAACAATGCGGTAACACTTAGTACACATACAACAGGTAACTATGTTGCAACTATTGCAGACGCAGGTAGTAGCAGAATTACAGTTACTAATGGCACAGCAGAAGGTGGCGCAGTAACACTTGATATTGCAGATGATGCAGTAGCACTTGGTACTAAAACTACTGGTAACTATGTACAGAGTCTTGCAGATGCAGGTAGTTCACAGTTTACAATCACTAACGGTGTAGCAGAAGGCGGAGCAGCAACAATTGCTCTATCTAACGATGCAGTAACACTTGGTACACATACAACTGGTAACTATGTTGCTAACGTAACTGGCGGCAATGGTATTGCAGTAACTGGTTCAGCAGGCGAAGGCTGGGCACCAGCAGTTGCAGTTGACCTAACTGACACTAACATTTTTGCTAGTGATGGTACAGCAAGTCGTGCAGTGGTACTAGATAGTAACGGTGACTTTACAGCAGGTAACATTACTGCTACAGACATTGATGGTATCCTAGGTAGTAATACTCCAGCAGCAGCAAGTGTAACAACACTTGGTACATCAGGTGAAGCTACATTAGCAAGTGCGATTGTTAGTGATCTAACTGACAACCGTATTACAATTGCTGGTACATCAGGCGCACTAGAAGATGATGCTAACTTTACATTCGACGGTACAACGTTTACTGTTGGTGGTAGTGATAGTAGTGTGTTTACAGCAACCACCGCTGGTGTTATTGCTGCTTCTGGCGCAGCAACTATCGACGGTCTAGCAAATCTAGACGGTGGTATTGCAGTTGACACTGATAAGTTTACAGTATCATCAGCAGGTGCTGGTGTCATTACAACTCTAGCAGTTGGTGGCGCACTACAAGCAGGTTCTGCACTAACAGTTGCTTCAACTGGCAGTATCATGCTAGCAAAAGGTACAACAGCACAGCGTCCAACAGGCGCAACTGGTATGTTCCGTTATAACACAACTGGTAACAACTTGGAATATTACGATAACAATGGTTGGAAGAGTCTAAGTTCAGACTTTACAGTTGCTACGTCACAGACATTTAATGGTGATGATTCAACTACAGACTTTACGCTTAACGCACTAACAGGTACTGATACTTATTCATCAGCTGGTGTGCTTGTTATGCTTAACGGTGTGGTACAAGAGCCAACAACTGTTTATGGTATGAACGCTGACGGTGTTACACTTGAGTTTACAACTGCACCTGCAACAGGTGACTTGATTGAAGTACGTAAGTTTACAACTTCAGCAAGTATCACTAGTATGTCAGATACAGATGGTAATACACTGATCCAAGTTGAAGAAGGTAGTAACGATAATACAATCCGTTTCGATACAGATGGAACAGAGCGTATGACAATCGGTTCTACTGGTACAGTTGCTATCGGTGGTGACTTGACAGTTGGCGGTGACTTTACACTAGGTGGTAATATTACACTTGGTGATGCAAGTAGTGATCAGATTATCATTAATGCAGACTTTGCAGGTAACTTGATTCCAGATGCTGACAATACACGTACAGTTGGTGACGGCAGTAACAGGTATTCAGCAGTACATGCTGTTACATACTACGGTGATGGTTCAAACCTAACAGGTATTGATGCAACAACAATCTCAAATGGTACAAGTAACGTAGCAGTAGCAGAGAATGCTGATGTTACAGTAACAAGAGGCGGCGTAACAAGTGCAACCTTTACTGCAACAGGCATTACAGCAACAACATTTACTGGTACATCAACAGCGGCACAGTACGCTGACTTGGCTGAGATGTATGCAGCAGACATGGCAATTGAGCCAGGCACTGTTGTATGTTTCGCAGGCGAAGGCAAACTTGCACCATGTGGTGAAGCAAATCATCGCGCAGTAGCAGGTATTGTTAGTACTGATCCAGCACACCTAATGAACGCAGATCAGGAAGGTGTTGCACTAGCACTAGCTGGTCGTGTTCCTTGTAAGGTAACTGGTCCAGTTGCAGCAGGCGACCTAATGGTAGCAGCAGGCAACGGTATGGCAATGGCTAACAATGATGCGGCAATGGGTACAGTAATTGGTAAAGCAATCGAAGCACACGAAGGCGGCGAAGGCGTTATCGAAGTACTAGCACTAATGATGTAATCATTAACTACAATATAAAAGATAGCAGGGTTCGCCCTGCTATTTTTTTGACTACATTTTTGAGTCTAAAAGTCTAAGGGATAAATACAAGCACTTAATTAGAAGGATATTATTGTGGCATTTACTAGACCAAAAGCCTCCCAGATCAACTTTGATCTTACTAACATTACAGATCCACTTATTCGTTTAAACAGTGGAGAAACAGGTAGTGCAGACAAAGACGCTGGTATTATAATAGAAAGAGGCGATGACCAAAACGTTGCTATCATGTATGATGAAAGTGCAAATCAGTTTGCAGTAGTTAATACAGATGACATCGGTACAACTAGCGGTGATGTTACTATTGCAAGTTATGCAGATATTAAAGCAAATGCATTTTATGGTGATGGCAGTAACTTAACAGGAATTCCTGCCAGTTATGGCGATAGTGATGTTGGAACATACCTAAGTTCAAATGGTTATGGAACTTCTAGCAGTATTATTGCTAGTATTACTGACAGCGCACCTAGTACACTGGATACTCTAAATGAACTTGCTGCAGCTTTAGGCGATGATGCTAACTTTTCAACAACTGTAACTGATAGTATTGCAACAAAGTTGCCACTGGCTGGTGGATCATTGACGGGTGCATTGAGTATCTCTACTACTACAACAGACGACAGTTTGTTAATAACCACCACTGAAGATTCAAGCAGTGCAGCACCAGTAATTACACTAAAGAGAAATAGTTCAAGTGTAGCTAATTCTGACTACCTAGGACAATTAAAGTTTAAAGGTGAGAATGATGCTGATCAAGAAGTAGTATATGCTAAAATTACTGCAAAGATACAAGACGACACTGACGGCACAGAAGACGGATTGATTGAATTTGCAAATAAAAAAGCAGGCTCAAATAATATTACTGCAAGACTGCGTAGTGATAGTTTACAACTTTTAAACGGAACACAACTTACAGTAGATGGAGATGCAACGTTTAACGGAGTTACAGTTAATGCATCACAAACTA
>Ga0098049_1000439_pt1 | contig 17177 bp, 36 predicted proteins | sample 13BtaG_FD_92582 | JGI IMG/M metagenome (GOLD analysis project Ga0098049, IMG submission 92582) | Marine viral communities from the Subarctic Pacific Ocean - 13B_ETSP_OMZ_AT15268_CsCl metaG | ecosystem: Environmental > Aquatic > Marine > Oceanic | place: Subarctic Pacific Ocean | collected...
AAATCATTATAGTAAAGCTGCCTCATATGAGGGTCTCGGTTAGCTGCTACAAATAAGTTAGTTAATGTTTGATTGTTTTGTGCCGCGCCTACCCCTACAAGGTGTTGACCACCTTCATATGCGAGCAACTGTAATCCTCTCTGCTGTGCATTATTTGCATTTTGCTGAGTGTATACGTTGTGGTTGTTTACAAGATTAATCTGACAAAGAGATAACAAGTAGGGAATTGAGAATGTAGGAGCCGCAGGCGTAACGCTAAGGTTTCCAAATCCACCGCCAAAGTAAGGAGCAACTGCAAAAGCATCAGCGTTCTGATAAGCATTCTGCCAGTCCATGATTTGATTATTAACCCAAGGATTAACACTCTGCCCTGCTAGAACTCGAACAAGTTGTCCAGAGTATATGCTAGAAAATAAGTTGAATACTTCAACTGATCTCTGTGAGTAGTAAAGCCAACCAGCGTGCCAAGACTGCGGATGTAATCCTAATGCTAATCCTTGAGTTTGGGCATACTGAGTTTGTTGAAACTGGCTATTCCACACCTCGTTACTGTACTCTAAGTAAACTGTCAATGAGGGATCTAGTGCAACGCGACAAAGTAGAGCTAAGTATTGTACATATAAATCATCAGCCATGTGAGGCACACAGATCCACATGTTCTTATGTGTCTGATTACACAACTCAATCATGTAGAGCGGGTGAACTCCTTGCTCTGTAGCTTGGGTGTGGTTAAAAAAGTTTGTAGCTTGCCACCACGCTGTCACAGGGTTGTTATTTGTACGACCCCAATTCATGAATCTGATCGTATCAAAAGGCTCTAGACTCCTCAAAAAATCGGGGTGGAAGATCCTAGTGCTATTATCGAAGTTGGGGAGATATACCCTGATGTTTTCAATCGGCTGCGTAATATCAGTAATTCGAATAGTAAACAGGCCATTCGAAGGTACTGTAAGATTTATTTTGATATAGCCGGGAAGTTGTTGGAGGATAACTAAAGAACCATCACCACCCGCTCTAGGCTCTACGGTACCCACGCCATCATACCTAATCGTATAAACGCCGTCAGGGTAGGCAGGAGAGCCATCGGCAAATATGATGGACTCTATGTGCTGATTAGGTTGAAGGCTCTGAGGCCAGCCTAGCTCGTCTGTGATGACTGCTGGGCCTGTACCCCATTGATGAGGATTAGCTTGATGACTGATCCATTCGCGTGAACTCTTAAAAGCATCTACGAACGGAGTTTGTTGGTGCCAATCAGTAACTGCTTCTAAGTTTACCCCTACTGGCTCTTGAGGAAAAAGAGCTAATAATAGCGAGGCCAGTAACATGCTAACAGTTCCATTTACGAAGAGCCTTGTTGATACGAGAGTTCGGATCACTGGCAGTCTTCTTGGAGGTTAGGCGTTTCTTCATACCACCCATTCTAGAGCAGAAAGACTTACGGCGACCAGCAGCCTTGCTACCTTTCTTAAGCTTAGATGGCTTCGTGGTTACAGCAGTCTTTAATTTAGAACCGGGGTTCTTTCTACGGTAGGCAGCAACACCCTTGGCCGTCAGACCACCAGCACGAGACTTATGAACACCCATCTTCATCTTTGGCATCGTGCCCTTCTTCTCGTCCATGTCTTCGGTCTTGCTCTTACCATAGTTTGCAGCACCTTTCTTACGGCACTGAACGAGTCGGCCAGAAGCATACGCAGAAGGCCATACCTTAGCAGTTGCTTTTACCTTACTGTAACAAGCATCCTTTTTTTCAAGGAGTTGTTCTGCCAATTTGACGTATACGGTTTCTTTTTGTTCCTTTCTCATCTTAAGTCCTTTTTTAGTAGAAGGAGTGTTAATAGGTTTGCCAGATCTTTCTGGATTTGGATCTTCCCTGCGCTTTTTACGAACCGCAGAACCACGACCCTTTTTACCAAGTGCAGCAGCCTTTTCTTTGGAGAAGCATTTAGGCTTCGCTTCTCCCTCCTTACGACCGCCACACTTACCTAGCTTATTTCCCTTGGAATCATAGCGATCCCAACCACCACCTTTGAACCAGCCTCGTAAGCCACCCTTATCGGAGCCTTCTCCTAAGCCAGCGTCTTCAGCATCCATCTCAGCCTCTTCTTCGTCATCATATTCGGTAACCTTTTTACAAGATCCCTTCTGACCTGATACCTTACCGGGCACCCTACGATACCCCGACCAACACTTCTTTTCTTTGATTATTTTTGAGATGGACATGTATTACCTCTTGCATTATTATATAGCAGTCATTGGCCCGAAGGGCCGCGAAATTTTAAAGCTCGCTCTAAGTACTTAGCCCTATATATTATAGTTCCCGCTTTTAGGAGGCCCATATGACGAAAAAACGACCCGTGTTTGAAGATGATGATTATACAGAGCCACGCACTCAGTTTGTGGTAAAAGATACTACCTCTGCCTTAAAGATTAAGCGCGAAGAGCGCAAAGAAGCCGAGAAGAGATTCAAAGCTGTTATTGAAAAATCTAGAATGGAGCAGAAGCTAGAGCTTCAAAAAATGAAGCTTCAAATGACCGCTCGCGAATCAGCATCTAAGCATATCGCAGTGTTCGGTCCTCTGTACCTACTAGTTCTTGTTGGAGCATTCTTGTACGCAGTACAATATATTCCCAGCAGCGAGATCTCAGTTGTGTCCTCAATTTTAACCCTGCTCATAACAATGTTCGGAGCCAACCTCAGATCTATTGTGGCTGGTGAGACAGATACTGGGAAGATCAAGGATGAACCGCCCAAAAAAGAAGAACCTGCTGCGAAGTAATTAATATAGCCCCCGTCATTAGAGGCTCCTAGCTCCCGAAGGCTAGGAGCCTCTTCTCATGGGGTCCAGATAAATTCGGTGCCTACAGTATTAAGATCAATGAGATCAAAATCGTTCTCATTTCTCCAAATCCTTAGAGTAACCCCGTCTGACTTGCAGTTACGAATAACTACGCGCTCAGGGGCTTTGAATCTAGGATCATCTTTTTTACCACCAAGATTGATGTAGGGTTGCATATGGTCTTCTGCCCTAAAGAAGCAATCCTCAATCAAAACTTCTTGGATGTTGCGAAGATCTCCCATAGAGTGCTTTGCTTTTACTTGCCACCATACACAGCTACGAAGTACAAGTAATTCGGTAGGCCAGCCCTCTTCGGGGAACTCCTCATAGTTGGTCACAACCATGGGACCACAAGATCTAACACGGTTAGGGTTGTTAGAAATATCAAACCTTTCATTAGTACCTTGATAGCGTTCAAAGTCCCAACCGTTGATGATACATGTATCCTCTACAATAATGGTACCGGGAAACTCACCAGAACCGGGGTCAAAGAAGGTGATACTATGGGAACCCCTTGATGCGTCCTGCTCTGTATCAATTAAGCTCACACCCTTTACAGAGTAGAAAGGCTTACGGTCAAACGGCTTGTTAGATGGTGGATACTGTTGGAACTGGTTGGGACGGTAGGCAATATAAATTCCATGCCCACCAAGATCCTCGAATAAAGAATTCGTAAACTCAGCCCCATACACAGTCTCACAGTAGAAAGCATGTTCGATAGGGTATTGACGTACTTCGTTAGGGTAGTAATTATGTGGACCCGTAATGCCTACGACCTTAGCAGTATGAACTTTAAGAGTCCCAAGGTTACCCATACGACAGTACCATTTCAATGCGGTATTGGTGGGTGCCAGCATTTCGACGTTGTAGAACGCAGCGTTGTTCGGATAGTCTAACTCATGACTAAGGTTACTAAACAACTTCTGATCATATGTGGATGCGTTACCTCTGCTCTTAGCTACTTCCCTATATGGATCGCCGTTGGGGAAGTTAAAAGGTTGCCATCCTAGGACATCCTGCCTTGTCGAGGCTGGTGGGATATTAATCCTGTTCCGAGCTACGTTCTTAGCTTCTTCTAAAGTTAAGTATTCAAACCTGTGAGTCCAAGCAGTATTTTTTTTAGGAGTCCCTGCTCCTACTAGGAGTCCCAACCCAATTAATAGAGACGCAGCGGTAGTGAGCTTGAGTCCCATTTTTTTGTTATTCATGATCTTAATTTGTAAAGATAAGGCACAGGGCCTTTTCCTATGTACTGAATTTGGTAGGAGTCCCAAGACGGGATTCTGAGATAAATTTGGAGTCCCGGATATACTTCTTAGGTACTGTGTATATGGAGCAAGGGGGAGAGGAACGGAGTCCCTAGGGCGCGAAATCCTCCGGCGCGAGAGTGTAACTCCTTTGTTGACAAGCACTTACATCAATGAAATAAATAAAAAAACACAGACAGCACGCTTGACATTGGCTGAAATTGTGGTATAATGGTAGCACAAGACGAGGGGGACAAGACCTCTGCCTGACGCGGAACAATGTCGTATCAGGAAAAGTTTTCTCCCCTTCCTCTTGACATCCTCACAAACACTTGGTATAATATACGCATGAAGACACTAATCCTCCTCGCTCTCGCTGTCACCTTCAACGATTTCATCGGCTCTCTCATCGCCCTCATCGGCTCTCTGATGGTCAGAATCGGTCACAGCATCACCCTCATTCCTGAACTTTTTTAGGAACTAGGCTTGACATTCACCCAAACACCTGTTATAATACACCCATGAAATACATCGTGATTCGTTACCATTCCTCTCCTGTCACCTTCTCCAGTCTGCAAGACGCAGAGGACTTCGCCCAAGGTTGTGGCGATTTCCAAGATCTTCTGACAAAGAAGGCTTGACATTCTCACAAACACTTGGTATAATATTCCCATGCACTACTAAAGGGCTGTCCTACCCAAGCCACCACTTGGAAGTCCCACTGGACCCGAAAAAAAAACTCCCCTTACCCCTTGACATTCACCCAACCACTTGGTATAATACACACATGAATAAGAAGAAAACAAACACCACTGAAATGACGTTCGAAGAGTTCACCACAAAGCTACGCTATGCTGATTGGTTCTACATGATGAGCGATGACAGTCGCTCCTACAATGCTGGTCGTGACCAGATCCAACGCCTTAAGAACCTCGCTGCCTCCAAGGGTGGAGAATGGCAAGAGGCTTTCGCAGCCAAGTCTAAGGAAATGATGTCCCGTCTCCACGGATAATAATATGAATGCTCTCCATCTTCATCTCGTCCCAGACGATACGATCATGTCTCATAAGACTGGGGCACTGTGCGGAATAGATTACGAGGATATCGTAGCCGTTCTTGGTGAACCAAACGTGTTTGATGATTTCGGCAAGGTCCGATGGTCTTGGGGCTTTCGTATGATGCCTGATAACAAGCCCATGTCTATATGGGACTGGAAAGGGTCAGCGGATTATAACCAGTGGAGCATCTACGGTGCTATTGAGGACTGGGCCAAACTGTTTCCCAATGCCTTTACCTATCTCAGAGATTTATCAAAATAGCTCTTGATTTTTTGAAAAAGGGCCGGGTGAAAGCCCCTAAGTCCTTTGTTGACAACGGGTTACATCACCTCAGAAATCTAAAAAAACACTACAGCTAGGCTTGACATCTGGTCGATAAATAGGTATAATGGAACACATGAAGAAGACCGAAAAGCAGCTTCGTCGCCACCACGGCATTGGTGGGTTTGGGTGCTCCTGCTGCAACCTGTGGGGCATCTCCCGCTCGCACCAAGCCAAGAAGAAGGACAGCCGCTTTGTCCGCAGAAAAATTCGTCAACAAGTGCTTGACATCCAGAAGGAAGGATGATATAATACACCCATGAAAAATCCCATTGATTACTTTGACCTCGCCTGTGACCTTGACCGCTGCTTCCCGTGGCACATTAAAGGCGTGCTGATGGCTGCCTCTACCCACACCAGCCTAGAAGGCCATGATGTCTGCCCTCAGCGTATAGCTCTGGAATACCTCAAGGTGTTCTATGCTGATGAACTTGCTGATGCAGAAATGAAAGAAAACGCTCAAGGTTAGTTGACATTTGGTCGATAATATAGTATAATGAAAGACATGAAAGAAACACTGAAGATCCTCCTCTCCTCGCTCTTGGGCTATGCTCTCTGGCTTGCTCTCGCCTTCTACGCTCTTAGTGGCGCAGCTAGTGCCCAGACTCATTACGAGCACATCGTAGCTAAGGATGGACTCACTAAAGCCACGGAATACGTCAATGCAATCCGTGACAACATTCGCCCTGAGCTACACTCTAAGCTAGCTCCCTATGTCTCAGCTATTCGCTACGCTGAGAATGGTGGCAAGGGTCGTGAGTATGGCATCTTGCACAAGCGGGTCAAGCCTACCTATCGCTCGCAAGCTGGCTGGTGTGCCGCTACGGTTCAAAAAAACTATGACCGTTGGGTAAAGGCTGGCTCTAAGGGTGAGTTTGTTGTTTTCCTTGGGAAGCGTTACTGCCCTGTTGGCGCAAAGAATGACCCCAACGGTCTAAACAAGCACTGGATTAAAAATGTGAGGAAGCTATATGCGAAACACTCCCGATGATGGTCTAAATTTCTTTCGTGGCGTTCTATCCATCACCGCGATCTATTTCCTCTGTCTTTGGATTGTCTGCATTTTTATGTTGATTTTTTAAAAAAGGGCCGGGGCGCAGCCCTAAGTCCTTTGTTGACAAGCACTTACGACGATTAAAAAAAGAAAAAAAACAAGGCCCATCCCTTGACAGTGGGGGCATTTCGTGGTATAATACACGCATGAAAAACACCTTTCACGTTCACGCTTGGACCGTCATCTCGGCAAGCTCCCACATCGAGACCCACCAGTGCATTGATTGCGGCGAAAAACGCACAATTTATGTGGACTAGGGCTTGACATCCACCCCTTAACTTGGTATAATACACCCATGAAGACAGAGATTCAAAACACCCCAATCATCACCGTTCCGACCCATCGCAAAGGTCTGAAGCAGGTTTCTTTCCCGCACCACGACTACGTTCTGTCTATAGGGTATGGCAAAGGTCACTACGCCTCTTGGGTGGTTGGTGGTCGTTGGGACGAGGAGGGATCGCAGCACTTCCCTACTACGTTCGAGCTTGCGGTTCTGGACAAGAACGGTAAATTCTACCCCCTCACATCTTGCGACGATGTTGCTGGTTGGCAACCCATCGACATGATCGAGATCATTGTTGACCGTATGAGTCGCCGCCATTTCGATATCGCAGAATTGAAGTATTTCTGCGATTAACCCCTTGACATTCACTCCCTCATTTGTTATAATGGGGGGAACAAACGAGGCAAGTAGTCCTCACAACCTGACCCATATCCAAGGAGATATTATTATGACCGATAGAAAGCAACGCACCCCAGCCGAGATCATCGCAGAAACCGAGGCGAAACTTGAACGCCTTAAGGTAAAGCAAGCAAAGCAGGAAGCCAAGAGCAATCCCGCTGTGGCCCCTCTGATGGCAGAGCTTGACGGTCTGCGGAAGGACATTCGAGAAGCAAAGAAAGGTCTTGGGGACGGTCCCCAGTCTTTCAACGCTCGCGCCCACAAGCACCTAGTGTGGCTTGACAAGATCGAAGCCGAGCGGGAAGCCGCTCAGGATACTCTGGCGAGTGCGGAGACGCGCAAGTCGGAGATTGAGGCCCTGATCGCTGAGACGATCAACGGCATCGTAGATTCCTCTGACGAAATCACGTTAGAGGCTTGACAAACTGAGGGGATCATGTTATAATGGTCCCCTCAACTAACCCCTTTTCTTATCTATAGGAGATTCTTACTATGCTTTCAAGCATCACAAATGTCGTGCGTTCGAACCAGAACGCTGTTATGATCCGAGTTGGTAACGGTTGCGCTTCTAGTGCAGTCTATACCATCTTCGACCTGAAGAGCCAGAGCAACACCTACACGGGCACGCTCAACTCTTGCAAAAAGGCGTGGAACCGCCATTACATGAACTCTCGGCAGTTCGTGACCCGTGACGGTCTAAACCACCGCTACATGGGTAAGTAGTTCCCGACTCGACTGGGCGAGTATAAATAGCTTGTAGGCCCAGAGCGTCCCTGAGGGAAGAAGGCGAGCAATTGCTCAGACCTCACCCTCAGGGGGAGAGGAGTCCGATACATTACGAAGTGCCTTCTTTGCCCTTGACAGGAGTATATTCTAGAACAGCCTCTAGCAAGGGACATCATCGGTAAGACGATGCACGGTTTAGAGTGTGGCACGGCTCGCTCCTCTTTTTTCTCACTTTCTTCTTGCAATTTTGAAAAAATCGCCGGGGCGAAGCCCCTAAGTCCTTTGTTGACAAGCACTTACGACCAAAAGTTTTTTAATGCTAGCCCTTGACATTCTCCGATTGTGTGGTATAATGTATGCATGAACACGTTACCTCCCAATGCTCTCTTCCCCGTTCCCCCTGTCTGCACTGCTGCTTGGACCCCTGCCCAGTGGTATAGCTGGTGGATGAATAGCGGAGGAAAAACCGCAAAAACCTCTTGACATTTCCCCCACCCTTTGGTATAATACACGCATGAAAAAGAAAGCCTTCGTATTTGATCTCGACGGAACACTGTTCGAGACTACTGCAAAAGAAATCGACCTAGCCCACGGTCACGCTCGATACATCGAATTTTCAGACACTGAGAAGCTCCTAAAGGAATCAAAGCCTCGCTCCCTTGTCTCGTTCGCTCTTACTGTGCAGAGTGAAGGTCACCGTGTGTATGTCCTCACGGCTAGAAACTCCCTCATCTACCGAGCTATTCGCACCCTCTTAGAGCGTTACGGCATCGACGCAGAGTATGTTTTTTGTGTAGGGGATCGAGGTTTCGACATCCCAGAATACAAGGCAGAGATTCTTGCCAGCCTTGCCGAAACACACGCCACCTATTTCTTCGACGATTGCGAAGAAAATCTTTCTGCCGTCCCTGACGGAATTCGCGCCTTCAAGGCTTGACATCTTCTCCCCTTTGTGGTATAATACACGCATGAAACTCCTCACTGATGAAATCAAATCTTCCCTTCCCGCTCTCTACTCCACTGAGGGAGACGGTGACAAAAAAATCGTCTGCAAGTTCTTCAACCCTGTAGGGGCTGGCACTTGGTATATTTGCGAAGGTCAAGAACAAGCCAACGGTGATTGGCTACTGTTCGGCCTTTGTGACCTAGGCTTCGGAATGCCTGAGTGGGGCTATGTCTCACTTAACGAACTGGAGTCTGTCTCTCTTCCTTTCGGTATGGGCATCGAAAGGGATATCTTTTTCTCGCCCAACACTCTATCTTCTGAGGTATAATCATGAATGTTTCCATCAAGGAAAACAACGGTGTTTCAACTCTCGTCATCGAGACCCCTGTTTCACTTCGCCCGTCTAAGTCTGGTAAGACTATGCTCGTCGCTTCTAGCGGTGGCAACATCACCACGACGGCGATGGTTGACGGTAAGCCCGTCACGGTAGGCTTGAACGCTTACATCCCTAAGGGCTAGGCCCACTGGGAAGGGGAGAGGAATAGGTGCTGGCTTGTCCTGCTAGTTTCTCTCCCCACCTTTTTTTCATTTTGTGCTTGACAAAATTTTTTTGGGGCCGGGGCCGAGGCCCTAAGTCCTTTGTTGACAAGCACTTACGTTCACAAGAAATCCAAAAAAAAACTAGACCACCCCCTTGACATTTGCCCAACCACTTGGTATAATACACACATGAAGAAACGAGGAAGCCTCTGCTGCTTTGATGGCCCTAGATAAGGATTCGAAGTTTCCTCTTTTTCTTCTTGACAAACCCCCAACCACTTGGTATAATACACACATGAAAAATCCCCAATACTCCCTTGAAGCCACCTTCAAGCACCAAGGCATCGAGCAGATGCTCTCCAACCTCACTGGCGTATCCCGTAAGGGTGCCGTTGCTGAGGCATCATGCGCCACCTGCAAAGGTGAGGCTTCCTCTTTCCGTGATGAGGTTTCCGAGAAGGAATACACCATCTCTGGCATGTGCCAGATCTGCCAAGATGATATTTTTGGCAAGTAACCCCTTGACATCCACCCTCTAACCTGTTATAATACACACATGAAAAATCTCCAAGATACTACTGATTTCGAACTCACGGGCGATAACCTCGATGAGTATACCGCTCACCAAGAAGCCGAGCTTCTTTCTGACATGAACGACGAGCCTGAGCTTGTCGATGATGATGAACTCAAGTCACTGCTCCAAGAGCTTTGGCAAGAGGAAGCTGCCCTTGCTATGAAGCGAGAGCAGGAAGAAGAGGAATACACCGAGCGTGATGCGTTCGATGATTTCTACAACGATTACGCCAACGAAATGGAGGGCTAAACTATGAAAGTTGATATTCACAATGTAGGTAAGTTTGAGGCCAGCGTCACCAAAAACGCTTGGGAGCCGACCAAGAAAGACGGTTGGATCTCTTTGAAGGTTGGCGTTCTTGAATGGTCTTGGGACGGTGAAGACAAAGGTTTTCAAACCGAGGAAGAGCTTACACTCTTCTGCCCAGATGTCGAGGCTCGCATTGTTGAGCTAAAGAACGTCCTCGATAAGGCTCTTGTCCTTGCCCGTGAGGAGCAAAAGGAGAAGGCTAAAGAGAACGAGGCTTGGCGCAAGGAAAACGCCAAGAAGGAGGCGCAAGCCTGATGGATCACGGAGACTACTTTGCCTGTTACGAACCTACACCGCGCATTGAGGAGTGGGCGATTGTTGGAAACGCTAACCCCTACCAAGCCCCAGAACTCAGGGAGCTAAGGATCACGGGGGTGGTATACGGCCATCCAAGGTTTAATGATGGGCAGGTAGTCACCACTTCGCCCGTTCGTGCCTCTGCTGGTCATACGGTCGAAACACATAACACAACATACAACCTTGGCAGGATGTCGGAGGAATACAAGAAGTGGTGTTCTTCAATGGGGATTGAGGTGGATACCTCCGCTCCTGTCAAGGTCTTTTCTTAAAAGTTTCGCGGTCCTAAGTTGTTGTGAATACAGCACTTAGGTTCGCGGGGCCGGGGCCGAGGCCCTAAGTCCTTTGTTGACAAGCACTTACGCACGCTGAAAAAGATTAAAAAACCGAGGCCCCACCCTTGACAAACCCCCTCACACTTGGTATAATACACACATGGAAACGAGCGACTCCAACACAAGACCGCTCGTAGGGTTTCGAGTCCCTGTCAGAAAAACTCGTTTTCCCCTTGACAAACCCTCTCCCCTTTGGTATAATACACGCATGAAAAACACCTCTCCTACCTTTCAAGTTCAGTCGGTCCATGACCACGTTCTCTCTCTTAACCCTCTTGTAACTGGCAAGACGGTCTACTTCACTGGCACCCTTGAAGAGTGCAAAGCGCACAAGGTCGATTGGGTTGGTGAGTATCGGAACACCATCTACAAGGCTCGATCTACTACGATCCGAGAAGTTTCTCAATAAACCCCTTGACAATCACCCCCTACTCTGGTATAATAGAACTCATGGACGAATACGAATACGACGAAGGCTCCGACATCGACAACTGGGAAGACGAGCAAGTTTTCCAAGATCGCGAAGGTGACGAGGACGATGAGAGCCTCAACTACTGGGACGATTTCGACGCTGATTGGAGGCACGAATCTTGAATTTTTGGAAAGCATTGCTTGACCATCTGACCCCTTCATGGTATAATGATACACCCGAACGAGAGACGGGTTCTGATTCTCTCAACAACCCTTTGCAAAAGGATATTACTATGCAGAATGATTTTTCATTCAACCCTACTCAGGCCAAAGTGCAAGGTCTGAGTGTCCAAGTTGGCGAGCTTTTCGCGAAGCTCTACTCTGACGGTGCCGCTTCGGCAACCGATGTCGATAACGCGCTGGAGGCTTACAAGTCTCTGCGCCGATTGCTCCCTCGGGAGTTTGGCATGGGTCGCCATGTGGGAGCGGAAGCTGCTCACAAGGCAACTCAAGGGCAGAGCTAACGCTCGCAGTGGGGCCTCGACGGAGTGTCCCCACTATAAAGAAAGCGTGTAGCCTACGGGAAAAGGCAGGGAGGGGTTTCTATAGGGCGTGACGTATTCGCGCACGGGACTCCTCCCGCCCTTTTGGGGGTGTTTAGGTTGTTCGACTAGTAAGACCCTACACGGGAACTATTAGGACGGGAGTTCGATTCTCCCCACCTCCACCAATACATATAAACCCGCGAGGGGACATACTACGGGGCGAAGAGTGTAATCTTTGCCAGTTGATGGCGGCAAGTCTCTTCGGAGTTGGCTTGCGACGGTTTCAGGCAGTCAAGTCCTCGCGGGTTTTTTTCATTTTGTGCTTGCAAAAATTTTTTGGGGCCGGGGCGACCGCCCTAAGTCCTTTGTTGACAAGGGTTTACGACCGAAATTAGATGGAAGTTTTTTGTGCAACCTCTTGACAAGCCCCCCGCACTATGTTATAATGTGACCATGAAAACAAGCACCATTTACCAGAAGAGCATCAAGCTACCGCACGAATTTGATACCTTAAAGAAAGGTTCAAGCAATAAGAAATTAGGTTTTAAAGTAACCGCTAAGAAGTGGAAAGGGAAAAGGCTTTATAGTCTAACCTTAACCGAGCGCGAAACGTGCCCAACTAGTTGTCACCACTGGGATGATTGTTATGGTAATAACATGCCATTTGCACACCGCTTCTCTACTGAGGGTCTAACCGATCAATTGAGAGTGGAGATTGATTATCTAATGCGAAAGCATAAGCAAGGAATTGTTATTCGCTTGCATGTTCTAGGTGATTTCTATTCTATGGATTATGTAAACTTCTGGCAGGAAATGCTAATGACATATCCTGAGCTTTGCATCTTTGGCTATACTGGAAGGCTATTGTCTACCGATATCGGTGGGGCTATTCACCTATTGAATCTTCGCTTTTCGGATCGTTTTGTTGTTCGTTATTCCCGAAACAATGATTCTGAGGGGCTAGGAAAATGGTTTGCCGCCGAAGAAGGTTTCGACGGAAAGTATTTTGATTGCCCCGAACAATCGGGAAAGGTTGCGAATTGTGCATCATGTGGGCTATGTTGGATGGCCCCGAAAACCGTTCGGTTCACTACTCACTAAGGTAATACAATGAAAGACTATCCTGTGTTTTTAGATCAAGAAGAAATTCAAATTCTCGAACAATTTAATTTGGAACAGATGTTCCCAGATTATACAATCGAGGACGCAATTGTCAAGGGAATTTTGAAACAAATTTTGAGCCAAACAAAACCCTAACGAACAAAACCCGAACAAAATAAATTTGAGATTTCGCTTGAAATTTCCTCAAAATTTGGTATAATAGAACCCATGACCGACGAGCTTCCCACAAAAAGAATCATCCTCGACATCGAAGTCGAGACCTTCAAATCCATCCGCAGTGCCATCGGCATGAGGGGTTTGTCGGGGAATGCATTTGGCATCCTCGACGCTTTCATGGCGAAGCTCGTCAAAAAAGTGGAGGCAGGTGAGGATTCGTGGTATGTTGAAAAGAAGTCCAAGGACTAAGGGGATGTGGCTCAATAGGTTAGAGCATCGGCCTGTCACGCCGAAGGTTGTGGGTTCAAGTCCCATCATCCTCGCCACCTTGATTTGACTTTTTTGTAAGGGTAGTATTGCCCACCAATATAAAAAAAACCCCCCTCTAGGCATCAGAGCTTAGAAGGGGGTTTTTTGCTAATTTGACTTTTTTACAAGTCCCTCAGAGTTCCCGCTCAGAGGAGTAGCTTTGGACCTTATTATAGTTCGGTCTGAGGTAAACTCCAAACCAATTTTAAATTTATTTTGAGGGGGCGCGGGGCTTTTTTCTGAATTTGGTCTGAGCTTGAGGTTCCAAAAAAACTCCCACGGACGGGGATTTGGTGGGAATTTATTTTGAATTTCGTTGAAGCCTCAAGCAAACACTTGTTCTAATTTGACTTTTCTTATAATCAGTTCTGAATTAAGCTCCAATTATGCATAATTTGACTTTTCTTGTTCTTTTGTGGAGGTGGGAGAAAACTTGGAACTAAATTAGCTTGCCTTGTTTTCTCCTGTTTCTGTTTATTTTTTATCCCTTTTTCCGTACTCTACCGTAGTGATCTTCTATCCTAACGATGTCATCTACTTCAGGTGTGGATACCTCTAGGATGATTGAGTCCTCGTATGCTATCACTCTGTGTATGTCCATAGGATTGATTGTGAGTACTTCATTCTCTACCATGGTGTGTATGATATCATTCACTAATACATCACATCTACCATCCTCTAGGATCATTGTCTCCTTCTTCTGTGTATGGTACTGGAGGGATAATCTTTCGCCCTTTTTAATGTGTAGTCTCTTGAGACAATACTTATCATTCAGGACAATGATCTCTTCCCATCCCCATGGTTTGTCTACAATGTTCACGTTAATTAAATCCAAGCTCTTGGTGTTAGTGGACAGATGGTGTAGATTGCAGTCAGTTCTTCCCCCGCTTTTATATCTCTCTTGGTGTAGAGTTCGACGCACACACCTAGTTCTTTTGTGAAACAGTTAGGGTCATCACTATGGTTATAAAATCCCCCCAAAGGAGTACGGTGAAGTTCGTTCTCAACAAACCAATGGGAGATGCCTAGGCACTCGTCCTTAGGGATGTCTACCTCTGTGAATAGTCCTAGTCCTTCAATACCAGACTGCTTGATAGTGAGTCCTTCGCGTAATGGTCTGTAGCCCATGTTATTCCTATACGATAGCAAATACGTCTTGGTCTAGCATCATCACTACAGGCTCTCCATCTACTACTAGATCCTTACCTGCAAATTGTGTAAACATAACTATGTCTCCAACCTTCATGTCTAGGGGGATTCTTTTACCCTTCTCTAAAAGTCCCGGCCCACAAGCAATTACCTCACCATAAGTGGGCTTCTCTACTGCGGATTCAGTTAGGATGATACCACTCTCAGTGGTATTGGATACTTCTGACAACTTGACGATAATATTATTTCTTAGGGGTTTAATCATTTTGTTTCTCCTTGTGGGTTTGCGTACCATGGTCCTTCTGGACCTACTTGATCTTTAATCTCTACATTCATCCCGTGGGCTAAGTATGCAGCCCCAAAAACGATTGCGAACCAGACTAAAACATACTTCCAGTTGCGCTCACACTTAGGGGTATTGTTTACCACATACTTATCCATGTCAGGCTTCATGGTCACTTGTACACCTCTGCGTGTCCTTCATCGAGCATGACCTGATTGATGCTGTGTGTCTTGTCCCAGAGCGTACCAAGATATCTGCCATACTTCCCTGTCTTCTCTGTGGTCAAGGTTAGCTCTGTGGCGTTGTTGATAAGCTCATTCAGGAAATCGGTTGCTGCAAGACCTCTCTCTTTTTCCTCTAAGTCTCTAGTCCTCGTCTCTGGGGTATCAATCCCCTCCAAACGAACACGCATCTTGTGGAAAATACCAAAACCTAGGTCAACTGTCAAATCGACAGTATCTCCATCCACGACACGGTTTACTTGATAAACTTTATAATGATATGCTACTGAACTCATCCGTTGATCTCCGTATAAGCATCTACAGCTTCCTTGTTTGCTTCTGCCAAGATGTTATTGAATTGGGGGTAGCTAAAGCCCCAACTTAAAGTATACTTAGTGAATGTGCCTGTGTATCCAGCACACATTCCTTTAAGGGATACTCCTGTTGCAGATTCGCCAAACGAAACCTCGATCCCGTTTGCTTCATCGAGAGCATTTGTTACTGCTGCTTTAGCTTGTGCCTCATTTAAATCGTGTGAACCTACCATCTCAGTCCACAGGTCTACGCAATTACTAATCATTGGCTCCTCCTAATGCGCTCCATAAACTCTTCAAAAGGTTCATAGATCTCTAGCTTTTCTCCGCAAGCGAGTGTAACTTCGAGGAACCCAGCCTGTGAGTTCTTAATCTTGTTGCTTTTTAGTAGTAAACTAGGGTCAAACATAGGCTTCACGGTGACAATGTTGTCCGTGTGAATCATAATGCTCTCACGCTTTCCTTCCCACATAGGAATCCATCTGCGGGGGTAGGTTAGTTTTTGCGTTGGGCTAGCCGCAACTAGGACCATAATTACTGCTCCCAAAACAGGGAGTCCGATCAAAGTTTTAATCAAGGAGTGTTTCATTTTTTATTCTCTTAGCAAGTATCTGCATGAGTTCGGTATCTACTTCCACAGGTTCCCACCCGTGATCGCATAATGATTCTAGCAGAGCGTTGAGCACCGTAATATTCTTTTCTTTAGTGGGTGCCTCGAAAATCTTGTATTCGTACATATTATAGTTCATTCTCCATTAAAGATCCGATACCTTTGATCTGTTTATCAGTCTCGAACCAAGTGAGGGCTAGCTCTTCAGCCAGACGCTTGACGTTCATCTTGCCGCTAGGCTTAATGTAAGTAGGGTCTTGCACCACAAGGGTAACAATCTCCTGCTGTAAGGGTGTGAGTATATAAGACATTTCCTCTAGGAAGAGAGTGGCTTGTGGGTCTCCAACAAATTCCTCAATCTCAAGGATCTCTTCCTTGTCCGTGGATACAGTTCCTTTGAGGATGGGAGCCTTCTTGGTGATCTTCGCGCCCTTGTTGTTCTTCTTGGTCCACATTACCGTTTTAATGTACTGGTCGAAGCCTTTGCTACCCCAGAACTCATCGAAGCTACCGTTAGCCCCATCGTTCTGCTTTTCAAACCCCATCACAGCCTCCATAGCTGAGAGGCGAATGTCTTGCAGGTTATCGTCAAAGTTAGCTGTAGCACCATCACCACTAATCTGGTGGCTAATCTTGTACATGAGCTTGCCATACTTTCGGTCAATCTTAGACCATTGTTCTTCAGTCAACATATGTAATTTTTTTGCGTTTAAGGTCAGGGCGAGAGAGTTCGTTCAACATAAAAAGGGTGTGCATGAGGTCTTCCCCGACAATAATCATCGGGTTCTTGCGGCACTCTTCTAAGTGCTCCTTCTCCTCAACCCACTCCTTCTCATTAAAGGTCCAAGAGAGTGTAAGCTCCACTTGAATATTTTTAGGCTTCTTCGGCATGTTACCAGCTTGATGCGTAAAAGAATTTAGTGTTAGGGTTATCCTTATGCTTCTGGAGCATCTCATTCACATAGGTTAGAGTAGTATTAACATCTTCCCAATACCACTCATCATAGTCGAGACCGCCGAAAAAGAATCCATTCGAGGTAGGAAGAAGCTTCGCAGCTTTCATATGGTCACGGATAACCGTTGCCACAGTCTTCTTGAGACTCGTGAGTTGGCTAACGCTGACCT
>Ga0098049_1000440_pt1 | contig 17175 bp, 20 predicted proteins | sample 13BtaG_FD_92582 | JGI IMG/M metagenome (GOLD analysis project Ga0098049, IMG submission 92582) | Marine viral communities from the Subarctic Pacific Ocean - 13B_ETSP_OMZ_AT15268_CsCl metaG | ecosystem: Environmental > Aquatic > Marine > Oceanic | place: Subarctic Pacific Ocean | collected...
CATCGAGCTTGACCTGTGCAAGGATGAGCTTGTGGAAGCCTACGCCCTCTTTGCTGACGCGGACCCTGAAGCACAGCACCTCATCATCGAGGCCTTGGACAGGAAGTACAGCGTCGAAGAACTATGGGCTACGTTTTAACATTCGTTCACACAATAAACCGAGAGCACACACGTTCTAATACTAGAAACCCTTAAACACAATACATCATGCCTAAATCAGATACAGCAACCATGATTGAGTTGGCCGCGTGTGGCGGTCAGTTCATGGACATTCTTCAGAACTATCAGAAGCGTCAGAACGAAGACCCAAACTTTGACCCACAGACAGAGATATATGACCTGTACACAGACCTCGACTACCTCTGCAACAAAACAAAATTAAACATCATTCAACTATGAGCACTATCAATAAAACAACGGAAGACGGATGGGACTGCGCTCCATCTCTTCGAGAAACAGCCCGTGTTGTCGATGACTTCGGCCACCTGTTCTATGAGATTAAGAACTGCGTCCGTGCAATGTCCACCGAGGACATGCTGACCGAGCTACGATACTTCGTAGAGTGCCTCGACGAGGCGGTGGCGCAGGCAGAAAACAAACTCGATGGCTTTGAGTTCCAGACTGTGAGCGATGATTAACATCCGTTAACACAATATCCCACACACTAATCCGTTCTACTAACAGAACACAATACAATACACAATGGAATACACAACAGAACGAATCAAACAAGCCGAGGTCGCTGTCGATAAACTCCCCTCAGCAACGCGCTTGGCCAACAAGTACATTGCGTCTGACGACTACAAGTACGACGTGTACATCTACAAGGAGCACAACGGATGGAGGTTCCGCTCCAAGGCAGAGAGCATGGTGGAGGAGATTATCGGAGAGGAGGCTAACAATGTAGCACGAGATGCGTACTGGAGAGAGCGACAGATGAATACTGACGTTGGTGTTCGGGTTCGCAAATACGTACACGATGTAGCTAACTTGATTCAGCAATCTATCGACAAGCAGAGCATCGACTACCGATTGTCCGAGAACTTCGACAAGAAGTTCGATGTCACTGGCACAGGGGGTGCGCGTCGTGTTCTTAACTGCGAAGTTCGCAACGCATACGCACTCAAGTACGATGGGTACTTTATGCTGGCAGTGCTCAAGGGTGAGGTGTCAGACAACTTCGGTATGAAGGCAGGGGACTACGAGCACGTCACCACAGCAGACTCCCTCAAAGAGATTGCCCTTGGCTTGCCATACCTCATCAACCTCAACGAGGAACGCTGTAAGCGAGAGCTCACAGAGCTCCGCGAGCGAGGCCAACTATCCGACAACAAGGTTGTGTTCAACAGGTGGTTCATTACAGACGAGATGTTTAAGGACATCTTGGACGAGGTCATGCAGGTTCAGGAGCGGACGTATTCTGTTGTCCGAAGAACCCGACCAGACTGGATTTCATTTCAGGTAACTCCCGAAGGCACCGACCTCGCTGACACAATCGGTGGTGGATGGGAAGTGGTTGGCAGTGGCATGACATACGACATTGCCAACGAGATGCAACGTCGTGTCAGTAGCGTTATCACTGCCCGAAACATGGTTGACAACAGCGCCACCACCCTTGAAAACGCACAGAAAAAGTTGCGCTACGCAAAGGAGGCGTGTGAGTCCAGAGCATCAGACTTTGTCAAGGAATGCCGTAACCTCGACACCTTCTTACACAATAAGAACATCTCCGAAGACGTTATCATAGAGTTGAACAAGAGTCTAACCAAAATCAAAGAACAATGAATAGCCCCCTCCCACACGAGGTCATCATGACCCTCGAAGACAAAGCCAAGATGTTTGACAAGATTGTGCGAGCGCACAAGGTCAAGGTTGATGTGATGAAGCAACCCTACACTGATGGTCGGGGTGCTGCTAACCACTTCATGTTTCAAGTCACAAAAATTATGAGAGATGCAGAACGCTATGGATTCCTTTGACCACGCGGGGTTTCAACAAATAGTCCGCCCAGTGTTAAACAAAATTAACAGACACAACCTTGCTTTTCAACAGATTACTTCCGAACTTTGTAAAACAAATCAAACAAGCGATACTGCTTCGCTCCATACAGAAGCAGGAGAAGCTGTTGATTTCAACCCTAAAACACAAACTCCATGAAGATACTGCATTGGATGGTGATGATTACATCATTCCTGACAGCCCTGATAGTATGGCTTCCGTCATACCTGATGAGAGCTCTGCTGATAAACAGCTTGAGAGTAGCAAGCCAGGCCTGCGAGAAGGTTCTGGACTGCAAGATAGAACTACCGATAGATTAAAATTCAAACCTAAATAAATATGTCAGAAGAGACAACAAAAACCCAGCCCAAGGCCATCGTAGAATCTATGGCCGCCATCCAGTCCTCGCTCAAAGCACCCAAGGGACAGACCAATAAGTTTGGAGGATACAAGTACCGCTCATGCGAAGACATCCTCGAATCTGTCAAGCCTTTGCTCAAGAAGCACAAGCTTGTGCTCACCATCACCGATGATATGACAGAGGTCGGAGGTCGAGTGTATGTCAAGGCAACAGCTTCAGTACACAACGCAGAGGGACACTCTATCCTCACGAATGGATTTGCCCGAGAGGAAGAGAACAAGAAAGGCATGGATGCCTCACAGATTACTGGCTCTGCATCTAGCTACGCCCGTAAGTATGCACTCAATGGATTGTTCTGCATCGACGACACTAAGGACAGCGACGCAACCAACAGCCATGGTCGCACCACCCCCGCATCCAAGTCAGCACCCAAGAAAGCGGCTAACACCAATGGCTCGATGTCAGATGAAGAGCTAGACCAGCTTGAGAGCTACATCAGGAATAGCAAGAACTCCTTGGCGGCATACCAAGCTGTCGATGACAAGCACGGAAAGCGATTGTCTCCTGCACAGGCTGACCGACTGAAGGCCGCTTGCGGATGATGCAGTTTGCTAACCAACTTGCGGAGCGAGTAGGCAAGGGCTACTTGTCTTACTCCTCCTGCAAGGAGGCACTCAAGGACATCAAACTTTGGGAGCTGTATATGCAGGGCCGATTGAGGAAGCACTCTGATGCGCTTCACTTCGGTTCGATATACGACAAGCTTTTGTTTGAGCCACAATCTTTTGATAAGGAGTTCGTTGTTGTCAATGACGACAAGATTACCGCAGAGATTGGAGGCAAGTCACCGAGGGCTACGAAGAAGTACAAGGATTGGATAAAGGAAATGACCCTTGACGCCACCAAGAACAAGTTGGGCGTAGTCAACGCCAACGATTACAAGCAAGCCATCGAGATGATTGAGCGACTGGACAAGACTCCAGTTCGTGAAGAGTTTCTGAAGGGCGACTATCAAGTGGAGTTCAACAGCTTCATTGAAGGAACCGAGGGAGATGACATCCCTGTTAGAGGATTCCTAGACTGCAAGGGGGATGGTTACATCTCCGACAGCAAGACAACTCAACGCATGAGTGGGTTCAAGTACGATGTCAACAAGTTTAGCTACGACATCCAAGCTTACATCTACTGCGAGGTCTTCGGAGTTGAAGACTACTACTGGGTTGTCCAAGAGAAGGCTTATCCCTATGCTGTCGGTGTATACAAGGCATCTCCAAGAACATTAGAAGGTGGAGAAAGGAAGTTCCATGCAGCGGTAGCAAAAATCAAAGCCTACCTCGATGGTCACCTCATCCCCGAAGCTTATTACAATTACCAAGAGGTATGAACACAGGAAACATCATCAGTCAAGCAAACGAGTTCTTCGGAACTGACGTTACTCAAGCCACAAAATTCAAGGCCCCCTTGTGGGACGCGAAGTGTAGCGTGGTAAGGTATCTGGTGGCGGACATGGAGATTCCTTACACGGACCTTCATAATGTACTCAACTGCACGAGCAATGAGCTTTGGCTTTTGCGCACGCACGGAGACAATAAGATGATGATACCTGCGTTTAGAAATAAGTACAAAGAGTTTGTTAGTTCATTAACCCCCTAAATTTTTAGCCATGTCGAAAGACACAAACAACAACTACGTAGGATACGTAGAGCCCCACGTCTCACTCAAGGTCAAGTTCAGCTTGTCTGAGTTGGAACAGATGAAGCAGTTCGCCACCGAAAAGGGCAACGTCTACATCAAGGTGAACATCACCAAGAACAAGGAGCAGAACAACAAAGGCAATGCCTGGGCTGTCATCGAAGACCCTGCGTCTTGGCAGTCTCAAAAGCCAGCTGAAACGTCAGCGGACGGCATGCCGTTCTGAACCTAGGGTGGTGCATGGTGTGCAGGGAGAGCCTGCAACGGGCCTATGTATTGGGCCCTAGGAAACAAAGCCACCCTACTTCTGCCCTCGTAGCTCAGTTGGATAGAGCATCTGCCTTCTAAGCAGACGGCCACAGGTTCGAATCCTGTCGGGGGTACATCCCAATTACTTTAGCCCTTGCGGGTTATAGAACTCTACCTTGTCGGGTGAGGTGGGATATCCAGTCTTAAGCCCATGTGTTCCAAGTGATTGGTTGGATTGTACCCACGGGTCTTAATGATTAAACAGGCCTGCAAGGTTGAAGGACATTATGCCTCTATGGATATCAAAGACTGACAGCTTGGAAAGACAAGTATATATCGGAAGTATCTCCTCAAGCTTATACCTTGTAGAAAGAGTAACGGGTTACATGCGGGTTCAAGCCCCGCCTTCCGAACGAATCAGGGCGCATGGTGCTTGGAGGTGTTCGATTCCCCTCCGCCCTCAATAAAATAAAACTATGAAGAAGATTAACACCAACCCATTCCTACATCGAATCAGAGAGAGATACTTTGAGGAGATAGGTATTGGACACATGAGCAGGACATCCCAAAGACGATGGATGAAGAACAGAAAGCGCGGGTACGTAGAGGCCAGAGCTGCCCTGTTCAATGCAGCATCCCCATTCGTTGGTCGGGTAGAGTGTGCTTCCATGTTCGGCAAGGACCACGCCACCGTGTTGCATGCCATCAAAAGCCACCAGATGTACCTATCCTACAGCTCACACTATGGTGAGTGCTACGAGAAAGCTACGCGCATCGTGGCGGAGGTGGCAAAGGAGATGAACTTCCATCCCATCGGGAGGTACAGGCACTACATCAACAGCGAGTCAGAACTAGAGACTTTACAGCGAACGCTTAATAACATCCAAGAAACCATCAACAATGTCAGAGCACGCATCGAAAAGAATCAAGGCCCAGTGCGAGAGTATCGCAGGGTTCTTGATAGACAAGAACAATAAGTACGGGGACTCTGCGTTAGAACCCCTGAACATCTTTAGCAAAGCAACTCCTGTCGAGGGATTACTTCAGCGCATCGACGACAAGCTCAAGCGCATGAGGAACTACGACGAAGCCACCGAAGATGAGGACGTCATAAGAGATTTAATTGGATACTTAATACTACTAGAACTAGCGATACAAGATGAGCAACCCAATCGTAACCATATTCCCTTCCATTCACCAAGTGCAGGAGCCCACGTATATCCGCCTGGAAACAGCACTTCAACGCATCAAGGAGGGGAAGCACACAACGAGGATTGAACGCATCCGAGAGGGTGAGAAGAAAGAAAAGACCAAGCTTCCTATCGTGCTGTTCTCTGGTGAGTTCAGCGGGCGCAAGGATGATGAGCTCAAGAGACACAGCGGGTACATCGTCCTGGACTTTGACCACGTAGATGTAGACAGAGCGAAGTCTGTTGTCGGCTCGGACAAGTACGTCCGCAGCTGTTGGGTTAGCCCTAGTGGTAACGGCATCAAAGCACTGGTTGAGGTGGCTGAACCATCACGTCACCGTGACCACTTCCGTAGTCTGCAGAAATACTTTGACAGCCAGTACGGACTGGAGGTAGATTCCACAGGAATCAATGAGTCTCGTGCATGCTTCGAGTCGTGCGACCCAGATATCGTAGTCAGGGACAGTGCCGAGATGTTCACTGGCATGATGGGCGAGAAGCGTAATGAAGATTACGTGCTTGACATTCAGAGCAAGACAGACTACGAGAAGCTGAACATCGCTGCCCGTATGATTAACAGGGCATCGGACGGGGAGAAGCACGCTACCCTTATCCGAGCAGCTCACCTTGTCGGAGGGTACGTAGCTGCGGGTAAGATTGAGGAAGACGTAGCCTTCTATGTTCTGGAGAGAGAGATTGAGAAGCACGACCTTGATAATATGGAGCTGGCTCGTCGCACCATCAACGATGGTATCGAGCACGGCAAGACTATGCCTATCAAAGAGGTCATTGAGGACGAGGAGAAGATTAAGAGGGACATCCTTCTCCAAGATGGTGACATGTCATTCATCTCATCCGACGATGCAGACTTCCAATGGATTGACCAGTACAGGCAGGGCAACATCGAGGTGGGTCTGTCGACGGGGAACACCAGAGTCGATGACAACTTTAGGTTCAAGAAGGAGTTCGTCATGATTAACGGGCACAGCAACATAGGTAAGACAACCTTCACTCTATTTATGATGGTTAGTGCCAGCATGAACCATGGATGGAGGTGGGTTATCTATAGTGCAGAGAACAGCACAGCTGCTATCAAGATGAAGCTCATGCAGTTCTGCCTTAACAAACATGTAGGCAGCATGCGCTACCAAGAGCAGAAGCGTGCTTACGAGTGGGTCAAGGAACACTTTGTGGTTATCAAGAACGACGAAGTCCTAAGCTACACAGATGTATTGCTTTACGCAGAGAAGCTGCACAGGCACAAGGCAATCGACGGGTTGTTCATCGACCCATACAATAGCTTGCGCATTGACGGCATGAAGGGCAAGCACCTGAACTCTCACGAGTACCACTACGAGGCAGCCTCTGACTTCCTGACATTCAGCAACAGGTTAGGCGTGGCTGTGTGGGTCAATGCTCACAGCGTCACAGAATCACAGAGGCAGAAAGACCCCGACGGATATCCCCGTGCTCCATACGCAGAGGACACAGAGGGCGGAGGTAAGTGGGTAAACAGAGCGGACTGCTTTATCACCCTTCACCGCAAGGTCCAGCATGTTGACCCGAACATCAGGTTCTGTACAGAGATGCACGTTCGTAAGGTGAGGGAGACGGACACAGGTGGTGCGCCAACTCCATACGCTGAGCCCCTGTACTTCAGGTTCAACCAGACAAACAGCGCGTTCTACCTTGAAGGACCAGTGCAAGACTTTTTTTCTCCACTAGGTGAACAAGTTGTGGGCAAGCAGTCGTCGATTCACCCTGATGTTTTGTAAACTTTCGGCATGCCGAGGAAACCACGAAAGAACCTCACGCGCCCAAGAAAAAAGACTGCTAAGGTCAGGAACCTCCGACGGGATGGCAAGCAATTAAAGTCTAACCTTGAGACGTATTGCTACGACCAACTTAAGGAGCTGGATATTGACTTCGTTTATGAAGGAGAGACGTTCGTAGTACAGGATGGATTTAGGTATCGAGGCATCTACTACAAGTCAACCAAGGCCAAGGATTACATGAGGAACGCCACGGGCAACGCCGTGCTGCAGGTAAAGTACACCCCAGACTTTGTTTCTCATAAACACAAGTTCGTCATCGAGACCAAGGGTTATGTGCCAACACAACACACGTTCCCCATCAGATGGAAGATGTTCTTGAAGTATCTGGTTGACAACGGGATGGATGATTACATGTTGTTCATTCCGAAGAACAAGAAACAAGTAGACGAAACCCTCCAAACAATCAGTCGTGAAATTAGAAACTCTTAGTGAAATTTATTTCACATCAACCTCGAACATACACCGAGAAGCAACCGAGCTGTATGAAGCATTGCACACAGAGTGTGGTCACCCGCACACCAACTGGATGAAGATACTTGACTTGGTAAAGACATTCAAGAACACCGTGTCTATAGAACTTGATACTGTAACCACCGCCTGCGAAGAACACAATGAAGTCGAACTTTAAGGGCGCACTGGGCTACGGCAAAGAGGGTGAGCGGATGTTTGAGGATTACCTCGTCTCCAGGAAGCACACCGTCACAAACTCTGACGACCAGAGGGCTGGTAAGAATCTGTACTGGGACCTGGAGATTGAGGACGGCACAAGGTTCGAGGTTAAGTACGACCAGAAGGCATGGATGTACTTCCACATGAAGGACCATCAGAGTTCTCCCAACCTTTTTTTTGAGTACTGGTCCAAGACTAGGGATGAAAAGTGCGGGCTGTACTCGTCGCTTGGTGAAGCAGACATCTTTGTTTACATCATGAAAGAGATTGACAAAGAGGGAAGGCACACTGGGGATTACGCTCACACGTTCTACCTGGAGCCATTGATTCTTTGGTGTGAAAGCAAGAAGTTTAGAGTCGTTCCATGCAGCACAACGGGGGACAACAATGCAGAGGGGTGGCTTGCTCCTCAGTCGGAGGTCATGAAAGACAGGGCAATAAACGGATACATCAAGCAGATAAAATTTGACAGATGACTGAAGAGTTTCACAACGGAATGAGAACCATGAGAGACGAGATGATTATGCAAATCCTTGAGGACAACGAATGTTTGCTTGCTGATGGGTTTGAAAAAGCACTGGTTGGCCACACACACGGAGCCAACATCGTGGCTGTGTACGATTACGAACGCTGCATCGAGGTACTGATGACTCGGGATGGTATGTCCTGCATTGATGCGATTGAGTTCATAGAGTTTAACGTCATTTGTTCCTACGTGGGAGACAAGACACCCGTCTTCGTGTCGTCTCGATAACCTATCTTAGTTCCGTTACACAGGGATAGTAGCTGTGGGACTTCGCAACCTTGGGGTTACGTAACATAATGTTGCGTAGCCCCTTTGTCGTCTTTCGTACTTTTACTATTGCATAAAACTTTACCTATGAGATATTTACCACTGTTCTTAACACTTGTCTGTCAATCACTTATGGCTCAAGAGTGCTTGGAGATACACTCAAGTAGCCCGAATATCATGGGTTTGCAGAAGAGGGTGTCTGTAAATCTGGGCGATGTAGAGCCTGTGACAGTGCCTGTTGTCTTTCATGTCATTCACAAGGGAGAGGCGGACGAGACCAACATCTCAGACGAACAGATAATCTCTCAAGTAGCAGCTTTGGATACGGGGTTTAGATGGGGGCCTGGAGTGGACACAAAGATTGAGTTCTGTCTTGCTTCAAGAGACCCTGATGGCAACCCAACGAACGGCATTACAAGGCATAACGGCGTCACTCTATTTGGGAATCAATATACCTTTGAGGGAATCGCATCCTCAAGTACTGAGGATGGTGTTAGCGATAACACACTTAAGTCAGCAACTGGGTGCTGGAATCCAGACGAGTATGTCAACTTCTACATCGTGTCTGAAATCAACGGCAACGATGGAGGTAACGGTGTCCAAGGGTACGCATACCTCGGCCCAACTAGCGACTGTCGTGATGGAATAGTGCAGCTTTACAACGCTACTGGAACAACAGGGATACTGAAGCCTGGCAGAACGCAGGGCAAGACGGGGGTCCATGAGATGGGCCACCACCTCTCTCTATTTCACACATTCTCCAACAGCAATGATTGCGTGGAGACTAACTGCGAGAGTCAAGGAGATATGGTCTGCGACACACCAGCAACAACAACTAATCAGGGATGCTCCCCAAGCAGTGGTTGTGAGGATGCAATGATTGAGAACTTCATGGACTACACCAGTGAGACATGTAAGTACACCTTCTCAGTAGGTCAGGCAGAGAGGATGCACAGCATGCTTCAGACATCAAGACAGGGGTTGGTAGAGTCATACGCATGTTTAACTCCAGTTGACTACGACGTTGCCATAACTTCTGTCTTCTACAACGAGCAGTGGTGTGCTGATTACCAAGATATCTGGGTTACGATTACAAACCAAGGCAACGAATCAACCCCCTTTACTGAGGTGGTACTTACGTGTGGTGGTGTAGAGTACACGGAGGAGCTGTACGATTTGACAACAGGTTCTGGTGTCGCTGTTCTGTTCAGTGACGTGTTGGTATCTGGAGCTGATGGGTTTGAGGTTGAGGTAAACAGCGCCCTTGATGAATACCCCGACAATAACACTGGCTACTGGCCGTTAGACTATCAAGACGGAGACCTTCTTACCATCGACATCCACAAAGATTTCTGGGGTTGCATTGGATGGCAATTCATAGATGGTGCTAACGAGATTCTGGTTGAGGATTACTACAATACAGGGGAGGCCACATACACCTACGAAGTGTGCGTCTACGAAGGATGCTACACCATTGCAGCTCAAGACTGTGCGGGCGATGGGTTTTGTACGATTGACTTTGATGATGACGGCATCTGTGACATTGGGTCAGAGGGTATTGTCGGAAGGGTTGGTCAGGACACGGTGTTCGCAACAGGATGGGGACTGCAGTTCTCTGAGTGGGAGCAAGAGTGGTGTGTGTATCCTGAGCCCGTATGCCCCATGGACTACGACGGTAACGGCGTAATTGGAAACAACGATATCCTTATCATGTTTGGTAATTACGGCTGCATCGGTGATTGTGATTACGACCCTGATGGCGACGGAGTTGTGGGAGTCAGGGACTTGCTTATGATGTTGTCTAACGTGGGCGACTGCTCGTCCACATCTGGAGACGTTCTGTCTAACACCTTGAGTGCTGTCAGGGAGCAACCTCTTGGCACGCCTGTTGTATTTGATATGACAGGCAGGGTTGTCACCGACCCTATCGACCAGTTGCCGACTGGTATCTATATTATGAAGTACGATAACCTCATCAAAAAAATCTTTATTCAATGAGAAGATTCATCTTGTTCCTCCTCCCCTTGCTTTCTTACGGCCAGTGTGACATGGAGATTATTGGATTCAATCCCATCTCTACTGACTTAACTATCGCAGTCAACGGGGCGCAGTGTGGTACACCAGCAGACAGCATAGGTGAATTTCTCTTGGCCCTTACGTTCAACCCATCCCTAGACGATAACCCTTTCCCTTGTTTCTACGATGACGGATGGGCACTACTCAACTTCCCATTGGACTTCCCTGGGTTTGAGATAGGTCAAGGTCCTGACAACATCTTGCAGGCAGGTGACACCATCACGTTCAACCTACTTGATACGCCGTGGGCTGGTAGTGGTGCTGCTCCCTGCTGGATAGATATCTTTCAAAGCGGTTCCTACTACGAGGAGTGCTTGGTCATGAACGTGTTTCAAATCAATGACAGCGACGACATAACTGGAGAGCCAGGACTTGGGGGATTCCCTTACCCCGACGAGGACATCTTCAACAGCTGGATACAATGGTCTCTTAATGGGGCTTGTGACCCACCCCCACCTCCTATCGTATACGGATGCACAGATATGTTTGCCTACAATTATAACGAACTTGCTACTCAAAGCGATGGCAACTGTATATATCAAGGGTGTCTAGATTCAGAGGCCTTGAACTACTGCGAAGAATGCACGGTAGAGGGAGAGTGCCTGTACCTTCCTGAAGGAGGAGAGAACTGCAATGACCCAAACATCTATACTGCGAACACGTTCACCCCTAACGGGGATATGGTTAACGATTACTGGAGGCCAGTGACGCGCAGTGAGTGCTGGTGGAGGTGGGAGTGCAGGGTCTACAACAGGTGGGGAACGCTAGTGTGGGTCAGCTATGACCCTGATGACAAGTGGCTAGGTAACAGACTAGGGGCATTCGTTCCTGACGGGGTGTACACCTGGACCATAAAGGCTTCTACCTGGCAGAGCCAGAAGGTCGTAAAGATGGCGGGTAACGTAACGGTATTCCGTTAATTACTCTACCTTATTCTTGGCGAGAAGCAACTTAATTTCCTGGATGTCTTTGAGCAACTGCTTAACATCAGCCTTAAACTCTGCGTTGTCTGTTTCTAGAGCGTGTACTCTGGCGCTAAGCTTTCCGTAATCGTTTTGGAATTTTATCCAACCCATTACTAGAGCTCCAGCTACAGTAAGAAATTCAAAATGACTCAAGTTTTCTAGCATAACTTATCTATTAAGAGCCACAGGCCTCACACTCCTCAGGTTTCTCGCTATTGCAAACGAGCTCACCGCTTTTAATCTTGTCCTCTTGTGCCTTGAGCTTATCCTTATCAAGGAAGTCGCAGCTGAAATCTTCTTCTGTCATCGTCTAGATTTTTCTATGGTTCTTCCTGCGAAGTAAGCACCGAAGGAAGTGAGCATAAGTATCTCTAACAAAGATACATAACTGTTCTTTACATTAAATGGCAGATAATCAAGGGAGTCTGCAATCATGGTCCCCATAAACATAACCATCAATGCAATCAAAGTGATTGGTCTGATGTACTTGGCGAGCTTGACATCACTGCTCATATCCGCCTTCCATCTTTCGGATACATTGTTTTGAAACTCTACCTCCGCATCAAGCCTTGCTTGCACCTCAGCAGGGTCGAGGTCAGGCTTACCGCCAAGCAGGTTCTTAACTACGCCAAGGCCACCACTGTCTGGCAGCAAGTCCCCAACAGTATCGAGCACGTCGGGTGCTTTTTCTTTGAGCCACTTGCCCAGCTTGGTGTCTCTTATCTTCTTCCTTTCAGCCATCGTAATCTGTGTATGTGATTGTTACTTCTTCACCAGACTCAATAGCTTGCGCCACCCTTGGGTAAAGGTCGAAGTAAGCCTGGGTACTTCTGCCAATAAAGCCGTTAGCTTTTTTGAGATTCGACTCCTGAGTTTCCCCAACCAAGAGACAGCCAGCAGTGTGCTCATCAGTATTGCCACAATGAATAAGTATATATTCAAAACCAGGAACGTCCCTAACCCAAAGCATGCCGAGATGAATATCCTTAAAGCGATGGGCATACCTTTCATGGAAGCCACCTTCCCTGCGTAGAGTGACAGCATACGTTCCGCTGGGGACACGAGTTTCTCCAGCAACTTTCTCAGTTCTATCTTCATCTTCTAATGTGTAACACAGGAACTCCCTGCCATTTGTAACGTCGAACAGGATACCAGACGTGGAGTCCTGCTGACTACTGAATCTCAATACTTCTAATTTCATTCTGTTAGATTGTAGAACATGCTCTCTTCAAGGGTGCCGCTACGCATGCCTGCCATGTACAGGTCAGCCAGACTCTTGAACTCAGCAAACTCAGCTGCATCCATAGAGTTCTTTCTGTTGTTGACCATGGCAAAGTAATCCTTTGCGTCGCCAGCATTCTTAAAGATAACGCGGATGTCTCGGATGTGTTGTGCATACCCGTCCATCTCTCTCATAGACAGCTCAACAGCTGCAGCCTTGGCCCCCCTCTGGAACTTAGACGCTGCCTTCTCTGCATCGAACGGTGAGTAGTTCAGCTTCTCGATAAGGATTCTTTGGAACCTCTCAATACCAGAGCCATCCTCAAGGGTAGCTAAGAAGTCCCTGTCCTCTGCAAGAACAGAGCGAGCAATCATTTCGTATGCAGCCAGCTCCTCCTCAGAACCGAACGACCTTTCTCTTGGCATGTCATCGAGTCTTCTTGCAAGGATGTCAATCTCCTTTGACGAGAACCCAGCCATCTGTCCCATAGCCATTAGGAACTTCATGGCAAAGAACATATCCATTTGGTCCTTGTCTTCTGGCCTGATGAAGTACTCCTTACCTGTAGACGAGTACACCTTGTTGCCATCTTCCATAAGGTTTCTGACCACGTTGGCTGCATCATTCACAAACTCTCCGTATGGCCCCATGGCTACCTGGAGAAGCCCGCTTGCAGAAAGCTCTGGGCTACTGCTGTATGTGGGAATGGTAGCAGAAGTGTTCTTCCACCTCTCATACCTCTCGTCGTAGTCCTCTCCTTCTAGGAAAGACGGTACACCATCAAGCCCTTCGGACAACGGGAACAGCATGTACTTGTTTGCCATTTCCTTTACAACGTCTTCAAGGTATCCGAGTGGCGGAAGCGGGTTCATGTCGGCGAGCATGCTACCTGCAATATCAAGCCATGGATTTTTCCTGTACTCAGATTCCTTTTCCTCGTCATCAACAAACATAGATGCGATTGCTGGGATAAGAATCTTTCCGATGGCGTGGAACGTGGCAAGCTCAGCCATGTGGCCAGCCATGGCGACAGTACCCTCCTTGACTGCTGTGCCTGTACGAATCTTCTCAAAGTCTGAGTACACGCTTCGCTTCTTGTTGACTGCAAATCGAGCGAAGGGAAGGATGACGTTACGCACCATGGCTACAACTGCGCTCATAGCCCCAGCAGTGTCCTTGTAGATATCTGCTGCTTGTCGTGGTGTAGATGCCGCCTGGTCCTTGGTTACCATAGAGTCTGCATAACTGAGTGCGTCCAGGTCAGGACGTGCAGCTTGTTCCTCCCAGTTAATGTCATCGAAACTGTCGGCCAGGCCTTCGGAGATAAGGTAGTCCCCGTAGAACGTGAACCACGATGCAATCGCAGCGACCTTATCTGTTGACTTCAGGTTTTGAAGAGCGAGGTCATTGAGCTTGTCCCTTGTTCTAACGAACCAGCTCGTCTCAGTATCAATAGCTCCCGTGTATGGGTCAATGTTCCCCGCCTCATAGTCACGAGAAAACACTGGTGAGTTCTGAAGAAGCTTGTATCTGCCGTTGGCCTCAAGAGCAATCTTAGAATCTGTAAGCAACCCGTTGCGAACAGCAAAGGCAAACAGCTCACCAACCGTCTTAATCATGTAGGGAATAGACTGCGTCGGAACCTTTGAGTTGAACATGGTGCTAAGGAGTACCGTGCTTTGCTTCAAGGTTTGAGTGAGCACACCCCCGAACGCTTTGACAATCACTGCATTACGGATGGTCTTGATTGGGTTCCTAAACTTCTTACCCCCAACCATGAATCTAGACTGGAATACAAATGGTGCTCGTCCAGCATCCTGTGTGATGTACTGCATCAGCTTGCCGTGAAGCTGTTGTCTTACTCCGTCGTCAGCAATAAGCTCAGACATCTCGTCGCTTGAGAATACCGACTGCAATGCCATTACCTCACCCACAGTGTTGGACAGAATGGTATTCTCTCTAAGTGTTCGCTCGTTAATCTTGGTGAAGTCAAGACCAATGATGTTACCAGAGCCCGTGATACTCTTTGGATTTCTTTCGTATGAAGAACCCGCAACCTTCTTGGCGTTAGACAGCGAGCTGCTGCGCATGCTATCCATGATGGCTTGCCTCATTTGCAACCCCTCATCAACAGCCTCGTTCTTCACCTTCACCTTAACGCTGAATGGTGTGTAGTTATTCTCCCTCGTGAGGTTCTTACCGAGGTATCGCTCAACGTAATTAGCAAACGAATCCTCAAGGGTGGAGTGTACCCCAGCCATGAAGTCAACCATCTGAACGAGGTCGGGTCTTTCTGTCTGCACCTTAGCAAGGAGGTCGGGTAGGTTCTTCTCTGTGAACAGATACTCAAAGACAGATTCCATCTGAGCGATATCCTCTTCTGAATACAGCTCACGCTGGTCTCTGTAGTGGTCAATGCTACGACGCATTGCATCTCTCAAGGCGAGGTACCACTCGGCTTCGTTCTGACCAGGTGCCCCCTCCTCAAGGACTGGCATCTGTCTGGCCATGGAGAACAGCTGCATGATAGCATTGTCCGACACGGTCTTGACACTGCCGCCTTCCTTTTCAATCCTATCAATCTCCTCACTGATTGCCTCCACTGTCATGGCGTGAATCATGTCCGCCTTTGCAAACGCTCGCTCCATATCAGCAAAACCAATGAGCCTTCTAATCTTGGCAATAGTCTTGTTGTCTGTCTTGAACACAAGTCTAAGGAATGAGTCTGCTGTATCAAGCAAAGACAGGATAGGTCTAGCTCCAGCCTTGATTCCCTTGCTGGTCAGCTCACCTTTGATAGCGTCGGCCATCTCAATGCGCCCCCTCACCCTGGCAGCCAAGTATCCAAGCCCCATGACAGAGTCGTTCATCAGGTAGTCATCCAGCTTGAACTCCAGGTTGGCCAAGTGAATCTTATCCAGCTTACTGAGTCTAGCAACCAGCTCGCTAACGTTAAACTTAGCAGCATCGTACAGCCCAAGAATCTCAGCGATGTGTCTATCCTCAAGAAGTTTATCAAGGTTGAATGCAATCTGGGGGAGGAGCACATCTGTGATGATGGCCTCCTTTGATTGTTCCTCAAGCAGTGCCTTGTTCTCGGCCAGCTGTTGCAGCACATACTCTACGTCGGCTGGATTGGCTGGGTCAAGTCCGAGGTTTGGATTGTCCTCGATGAACTTAAGGATGGCCTTGCGCGTACCACTAACCTTACGAAGTCCTTCTGCCTTGAGCAACGCTGAGTACTCCTCCTCAAAGCTGGTTCCGTTCTTCTCCGCCAAGGCCTTCGCCTTAGCCACCATGACGGCATTGCGACCGAGCTCCTCCATGGCTTTGAACTTGTCAGCCAACGCGCTCAGTGTCTCTACCGAACGACGAGCAGGTGCTTCAGCCACAATGCGTTGCTCCTCGGGGTCAAAGGATGTCTTGACCTTGGATTCCTCGGGGTCAAAGGATGTCTTGACCTTGGATACTGTTTGAACTGCTGAGTTCAGCGTATTGATAAAGTCTTTAACATCTGTTGGCGAAAGCAAGGCAGGGTTGATGTCCGCCAATCTGGACAGAACCTTGGCGTAGGATGCGACAGACTTGAGGGCCTCACCCTTCTTCCGCTTCTTGGTGATTGTGCTCAGTCTCTTCTGCAGCTTTCTTGCTGCGCTGATAGACGCGAGGTAATCACGCATGGCTGCCTTGGCATCCTGCTTGTCAAAGATGTCGATGAGCTTCTCGATGAACGTATCCATCACCTCAGCTCCTCCCTCCTTGTCGATACGCTTGGCGGAGGACTTGTGCGCCTGACGTACAATCTTGAGCAATCTCTGGATGTCAGCATTGCCAAATGGCTGCTGACCCTTACCCTTCATGCGCTCATCTACAAGCTTGATTGCAAAGGACAAGAACTCCTCTACAGTCTTCGCCTTGTTCTTGAGCTGGCCGAGTTCTTTCCTGAGTGCTTTGGCTTCTGTACTTAGCTCTCTGTTTCTTTTACCGAGTGTGCTTTGCGCCTCCTTGGTTGCGAGCTTTCTGCCCGCAGTCCTCCCTTCCTTGTACGCCTTGGCATTGGCATACAAAGCCTGCGCGTTTTCTTTGCTCATGCCACTGGCAACGAGCAGGTCCACGACCTCCTTC
>Ga0098049_1000442_pt1 | contig 17115 bp, 25 predicted proteins | sample 13BtaG_FD_92582 | JGI IMG/M metagenome (GOLD analysis project Ga0098049, IMG submission 92582) | Marine viral communities from the Subarctic Pacific Ocean - 13B_ETSP_OMZ_AT15268_CsCl metaG | ecosystem: Environmental > Aquatic > Marine > Oceanic | place: Subarctic Pacific Ocean | collected...
AAACCTTCATTTATCATTTTTTTATTGTAAGAGTTTTCAAAAGAAGGATCTTGTTCTTCATAAGACCAAATTGTTCCTAACCATCTTCCAAACTTACCTTTTTCTTTTGTATGAAGTAAAACTTCTTTATTAAGAATTCTCTCTCTTAACCAGTCTCTTGTATGATAGCCTGCTTTTTTTTCAACAAGATCTCTAGTTCTAATTTCAGGTGTATCTATACCTATTAATCTACACTTTACTTTTATAGATATTTTAAACCCTAAGTCTACTAAGCAAGTACATGTATCACCATCATAAACGTCTATAACTTTTGCTTTGTAATAAAATAATTTCATATAGTAATTTCCTTTAAACTATAATAATTATAATCAAACTAATTATAAAGTATTAACGGATTAATTTTATGTATACAAATAAATTGCTTAACGAAGCACTGATGTCTAGAAACGATTTCTTAATGGGATTGAGAAACAGTGCTAAAGAAAGTCTTGTTGATTCTAATTTCGATGAAAAAGAAATTACTGATCCTACAGAAGAAGAAATAATACATCATGCAAAACATGAAATGAATTTTGAATTTGATGATGATAGTGATGATAGATACTTGATTTTTCTTCTTAAACAATTAAAAGATAAAGATATTATTTCATTACAAGACAAAAGTAGTAGAAAAGAAAGAAATAAAAAGTTATTAGAAATTGAAAAAAGTTTTTATAAAGAATTTAACATAGACTTAAAAAGAATAAGTGCTATGTTAGATGGGATTTTAAAGTATTATAATAGAAGTTATGAAAATACTACTTTGACAATATGTATAGATAATGCAATATATTATTTAGATAACTTGTTTGATTACGCAAAGCCTTCTGAAAAAGAAGCGATTCAAAGCGGAAATGTAGATTTTAGAGAAATAATCAATATTAATTTTTCTCATAGGAAAAATGTAGAAATATATGAAACAGCAATTGAAAATTCCAAAGTTGACAATGAAAAAACTATAAAAGTAATATGGAAAAAAGGAAAAAGAAGAATATATTTTGTAAGCTATTTCGCAGACTTTATGAAAGTTTTAGACCAAGAAGCTGAAGGAATCGATTTAAGATGGTGTACACAATACGAACCTTCTTTTAATGGTCACGCAGAACATAAAATACTTATGATTTATGTAGACAGAGGATTTACTAAAGAAACAGAAGAACATGCAGCTAATTACGGTCAGCATTTTAGAATTGTAAGTTTAAAAGCTGATAGAGAAACAAAGAAAATTAATATAGGCGCTTCTTGTGATACAAGAAATAATCACATGTTAAATGATAAATTTTGTCTTAGCAGCTCTGAAATTGTTGAAGTAAATAATATTCTTGCTAATATGAATGTCAATCAAGGAGCTCCTGGGATTAATGAAGTAGTTCTTCAAGAAACATTTGAAAATGCTGTAGTCAACCAAGATTACGAATATTTTTCAAAGATAATTACTGCTTATGTAAATTCAAAGCCTAATTCTAATAAACTTGATGTTTTGAAGACTTGCATAGAAAAGTTATGTGATTGCATTGACACAATAAGAAGTAAACGTGGCGGTTCAATAAAAGAAACAAAATACATTAGAATATTAGGCAAGTCTGTAACTCAAGCAATTGTAAACGTAGCTAGAGTAAATCAAAATGCAGACTTTAGAAACTTTTACACTAGAACGTCAAATTCTTATTTTAATGAAGTTTATAGAATTATTACAGATCAAATTATTTTTTATTCTAAGAAAAAAAGAACATACTTTGCATATTCTTACTTTGCAATTGCTAACGATTTATTTCCTGTTGAAGATGAAAATTTTGATTTAGTATTAAAGAATGCTTTAAGTACAAATTATTATTTTTGTTATAAAACGATAGTTGATAAAATAAAAAATAAAAACCTTTCTGAAAGCCAGCAAGAATTAATATTAGATAACAAGTTTTTCCCAGCTTATATAGCATATGAATCTACAGCAATATTTTCATTAGAAGATAAATTTAATTTAAATTGCTTTTTAATAAATAAAAAAGATAGAGTTTATGAAACTTTTAATAAAATAAAGCAAAACGAAATAGAAATAGAACAAATTTCAGGTTTATCTGTAATGATTAACTACGTAGAGGATTCACAGGAATTTAATAAAAAATTAGTAAATGAAGTTTTAATTGATAATATTTTTAACAGAAGACTTGAAAGAGATGATCCAGAAAATATAATTAATTATTTAGGTGATGTTGGATTTACAAAAGAAGAACTATTAGTTCTTTACAATTATAGAGAAAACTTGTTTGAAGCGATTCCTTTATTTCTAAAAGAAAATATTATTTATGACAAACTAATTTCAGAAATAACTGGAAACCGAAAGCTTGCTAGTCAAATAAAAGCTTATAGTTTTTTTAATAGAGATATAGCTAGTGTTAAAAGAAATATATTTGTTTTTCTTAATTTTAAAAGTGACTTGATAAAAGAAGAAGACATAGAAGATTTTGTAGATTTTATATTTCAAAACAAACTATACTTAGACAGACTTTTTCTTTATAGATTTTTTATTGCAGATGGTGATGCTGAAATAGGTGCTGTTTTTCATAGAGTTAAAGACTCTTTTAAACAAAGAATAAAAGATATTTCAATACAAACGTTTGTTAATTTATTAGAAGAGTTAAATGAACTTTCTATTCAAGAAGGTATAACAGATCAAAAAACATTTTATTATTATGTTAGCGATTTTTATAGTTTAAATAGTGACAATGGAAAAAAGTACAAGATAGATTTAGATATTTATAATACTTTTAGTGAAAAATTAAAAAACAGTTATTACGGTACTAGACTTTTAGAATCTAACATAGAAAATCTTGATTATGTATTTCAAGATTACAAATATGTAATTAGAAAACTTGTAGTAATATTTAACTCTTTAAGATATCGTATAAAAAATGTTAAAAGAGTTAGTGGTTTTAGTAATCAAGAAGATTTTATTTCTATTATAGGACAAAGTAAAGATTATCTAAATAAGCTTTATGAAGTATTAAAACTTGCTGCTTCAAATGAAAAATATAAAGATTTTTTAGAAATTATATTTGAAGCAGCTTTAGAAAATAGAAGAGCTTTTATAAGAGGAAGTACAGCTGTAACTATAAGGGTTTTGAGTATTATTTTAAAGTGTTTAAATGAAGTAAATCATAAACTAGAAATTCAATTACTTTATAATGCAATTAATAATCAATTTAAAGAATATTTTATAGATGGAAAAAATATAGACAGTTATTACAGCAGTTTACTACGAATAGAGCTTTATAATAATATGCTAAAAAATAATACAACTATTTCACAGTCAGATAAAAGTAAACTTGAATTATTTAAGCAAGAGCTTTTGCAAGAAAAATATTCAGGTTTTGAAGAAATACTTCAAACTTATTACGAACTAAAAGATGAAGAGTATTTTTTAAAAGAAAATGTATTGTTGAAAGATTATATAAGAATAATTCTTTCTTAAGATTCTTAAACAAAAAATTATAAATAGTTTAAAAACTGTATATTATATTATAGTAATTTTAAAATAAAAACAGAGAAAAAAAATGAAAAGAAAAGTAAAGAGCTTTGATGATTGGCTATTGGTACCCCAATATTCGGATATTAAAAGTAGAAAAGAAATTGATATAAGTTCTAATCTTTCTAGTAAAATTGAATTAAATATTCCTATCATATCTAGTCCTATGTCAACAGTAACAGAAGCAACAATGTGCAATAGCATCAGAAAACTTGGCGGATTAGGTATCATACATAGATATAACAGCATAAATTTTCAAACAAAATTGTTGTCATATGTAAATGAAGAAAAATATAAATCTGCAGCAATTGGCGTAACTGGAGACTACAAAGAAAGGCTTACTTCATTAGTAGAAGCTGGTTTAGAAATTGTATGCATTGATATTGCACATGGTGATCACGTTTTAATGAAAGACTGTATTAGACATGTTAGAGAAAATTTTAAGAATCTTTATATAATTGCAGGCAATGTTTCCACTGGAGAAGGATTTAAAAGAATTTCAGAATGGGGTGCAAATGCAGTTAGAGTTTCTGTAGGAAGTGGAAGTATTTGTACGACTCGTATTCAAACTGGTCATGGTATTCCTACGATTGAAGCAGTTTTTGAATGTAAAAACTTTAAAGATAAATATGGTTTGGATTCAAAAATAATTGCAGACGGTGGAATAAAAAACTCTGGTGATATTGTAAAATCACTTGCAGCAGGTGCTGATTTTGTAATGCTTGGATCTATGTTAAGTGGAACAAAAGAAACGCCTGGTAAATTAATGTATTCAGAAGAAGGCAAGAAATATAAATCTTATAATGGAATGGCTTCTAAAATTGCACAGAAAAACTGGAAAGGAAGTTACTCTTCTGTTGAAGGAGTTTCTTCTACAGTTCCGTATAAAGGGACACTGTCAAAAGTTATAAATGAAATATCATCTAACATAAGAAGTGGATTATCTTATAGCGGGTGTAGATCAATACAAGAATTACAAGAGAATGCTTTATTTGTTGAACAAACATCTTTTTCTCATGTAGAAAGCAAACCACACATTTACAACAGAAAGTAAAAAACAATGCCAGTAAAGCTAGTATTAGGTCTCCAGCATGGAGACGAAGGTAAAGGAAGAGTAGTCGATGATTTATGCGAAAATTGGGCAGAAGTCGTAATAAGATTCCAAGGTGGCGGCAATGCTGGTCACACTGTATACGATAAAAAAGGAAACAAGTTTGTTACACATATTCTTCCAGTCGGTGTTTTAACAGAAGGCGTAATAAATTATATTGCAAAAGGATGTGTCATAAACCCTATTGACCTTGCAAAAGAGATTAAAGAATTTAATGTCACACCTGATCAACTTAGAATTAGTGGACTAACTCCAATAATTGAGCCAGTTCATATTTGGTTAGATAGAGTAAAGTATCAAGGAAAAATTGGTACAACAGCTAAAGGAATCGGTCCTGCATACTCTTCTTTTTATGCAAGGGATTCAATTCTTTTTAAAGATTTTGTTAATAACTTTAACAATTCTTATGAAAAAATAGTAGAAAATATAGAAAATTTTCTAAATAACAACAAAGAAATAAAGTTTGATGAAGAATCTTATCTAATGTTTTTGGAAGAGTATACAAGAAAAACTAGTGAAATATGGGAATGTGCAAAAATTCTAAAGCCTTTCATCACAGAAAATGAAAATTACATTCAGGATTGTTACAGACAAAACAAAAACATTTTACTAGAAGGAGCTCAAGGCTGGGGGCTAAATGTAATGTCTCCAGAATATCCTAACGTTACTTCATCTATGCCTACAATTGGTGGTGCTATTAACTCTACAGGTTTGAATCATAAACAAATCGATGAAGTAATAGGTGTAATAAAATCTTATAAAACAAAAGTTGGAAAAGGAAACTTTAAAAGCTTATGCGATGAAGTAAGCGAAAATATTTTAGTTGAAATAGGAAAAGAATATGGAGCAACAACAGGAAGAAAAAGAAGATGTGGATGGCTTGACATGAATGAAGTTAAGCAAGCTTGTTTAGAAAATGGAGTAGATCATATTGTATTAACTAAAACTGACGTATTTACTCATATAATTGATCAAAAAATATATTACGATGATAAAATTGAAAATGTTAATAAGATTAATTCTCCTTCTTTAAAAGATGAATCATTTGTTTCTTTTTTAAATCTAGTTAAAACTAAATCGCAAGTAAACAAGATATCTTTTACTACTGGTCCAAATAGAGGAGAAATTTCATGGGCTTAAAAACAATTCATAAAGGTGACTTAGTATCAATATACAACAAGAATTTAATTGGAATAGTACTAGACGATTCTTATCATGAAGCTAGAGAAGTCATGTTTATGAATTCTTTAAACGTAATAGTAATAGAAAAAGTATTCAATCCTTTCGTAAATCAAATAATCAATACACTCAAGGAATAAAATGATACCAAGGTACAAAGTTCAAGAAATACACGATATCTGGAAATCTGAAAATAAGTTAAATACTTGGTTAAAAGTTGAATTATCACATTTGGAATCTCTTTTAGCTAACAAAGAAAATAAAACAATAACTCAAGAAGAACTTGATATTATAAAGAAAAACGTTAAAGTTGATAAAGACAGATGGAAAGAAATAGAATCAATAACTAATCATGATTTGCAAGCATTTGTCCAGATGTTAGAGGAGAGTATACCTGACAATAGTGGAAGATGGATACATTATGGCTTAACATCTTCAGATATTATTGACACTTCTTTGGTTTTATTATGTAAACAAAGTTTAAAAGTAGTAGTAGATTATTGTGCTATTGCTACTTATCATATAAATAATCTTATCAAGAGTAAAAGATCAAAGAATCAAATACTTTCAAGAACTCATGGAAAAGTTGCAGAAGTTCAAACTTACTGCGACGTATTTAGAAGATGGGAACACTTGATAAGAAGAGCGTTTGATGATATTATAATGACATCTTCAAAACTAAACTTTGGAAAACTATCGGGACCGTCTGGGAATAATACAATTAATTCTAAGGCAAATGAAGCTTACGCTTTGAGTCAGTTAGGACTAATTCCAACAGTTTCATCTCAAATAATTTCAAGAGACATGTTTTTAGATTATTTCTATTCTATGCTTAAATTAGTGTTAGCTGCTGAAAAAATTGCATATGATATTAGAATATATTCTATAGACGGAATAAACGAAATGTCTGAGCCATTTAGGGATGGGCAGAAAGGATCTAGTTCTATGCCTCATAAGAAAAATCCTATATTGACAGAAAACATTTGCGGATTAACTAGATTGTATAAGTCTTATTTTCAAACAGCAATAGATAATTGCTTGACACTTTTAGAAAGAGATATATCTAATTCTTCTTCTGAGAGGATTATATTTAAAGATGCTGCTCATATTTGTTGTCATGTTATATATAAACTTTCTATTGTTTTAGAAGGATTAAACATCCATGAAGAAAAAGCACAAGAAAATATAGATATAAACTTAGAAAAAGTAAACTCTCAAGAAAAATTAAATAAGCTTATATCTGAAGGCAAATCAAGAAAAGATTCACACGATTTATCTAGTTAATTTCTTGCTAATACAATCAACAAGTGCCAATAAAGAAGACTGCATACATTCAGAGTCAAGAGCAAGAACTATAGGTTTAACTAGATCATCAAAATATTCAGGATCGTTATTGTAATAATCACACGTATTATTGTAAGTATTATTGCATTTAGGTTTTCTATAAGAATCCAAAGTCTCAGGATTGTCACAATGAAACTGGACATGGTCAGCATACTCTTCAGTATTTACTTGACCATCGTTATTACCATCAAAGTGATCGTAAAGTTCTTCTTTGGTAATATTATAGTTGTTAAATGATTCTTCGTTAATCTTACTAATAAAGTCTTTTGTTATTCTTCTATTACTCATTTTCTATCTTTCTATGTCTATGTATTTTATGAATCTATTTAACTCTAGCTTTTCTACAGATTTATTTATCCCAAAGCCTGTTGTACCTGTTCTCTTAGAATTAAGTAATCTATTAATGTCACTTATTGCTAACAAAAACTTTGATTTATTTATTTTATATTTAGATTTTCTTTTTGAAGCTACTTCATAAAACCTTTTTAAAATAACATTTATGTAAGGCAGTTGTTCAAATAAATTTTCTTCAATGCTTTTTGTTTTGTCTCCCATGTAATAACTATAAGTGTTAAAAAATGAAAGAAGCTTTCTACCAGAGTTGCAAACTTCGTATATCTTGTCTAATATTTCTTCTTGAAGGTCAAATTCATTATATTTTAATAAGCATTCATTAGAACAACACATCCTTTTTAATTCTAAAATACATTTGTTAATTTTGTTTTTTATTTGCGGCTTATCACTTTTATCTTCTAACTCTTCAATACAAGATTTTTGATATCTTGAATATAGAATATTACATTCTCTACTGTAATATTTCATTACACTTTTTTCTTTTACATTTTCTATACTTTCTTTTGATTTGTCTTCTAGTAGCTGAAATAGTTCTTTTGTTATTTCAATCAATTCGTCTTTACAATTTAAAACTTTTGAATAAGTTTCAACATAATATTTTAAAGAATATGCGTAATCTAAAGAGCTTGAATATTTTTCAAACATTACTTTAGATTTTTCTTTTGTTTCTTCTTCCTTTAAAATAGTATAAATCTTTTTATAATTCATTTTGACCTCTTTAACGTGCATGTTATTATAAATATATTATAATAACACAGTAATATATAATTATATGATTAAATAAACAATAAGGATTAAAATGTTAAAAATAGGGCAGAAAGCATGCCATTATATGTCATCACATAAAATAGGCACTATTATAAATATAGAAAACAAGAAGTCTAATATAATGACTATAGGCGGAACAACCACAAATTTTACAATTATTTCAGTACAATTTGAAAATGGTGAAGTTATCAAATACAATTCAGGAGAAGTAATAAGATCATATGATTAAAGAAATGTTAATTTGTTATTCGTTAATGAACATGACAGGAATTGTTAACGAAGAGAATATTTGTAATAATGTTAAGTCAATACATGAAATAACAAAGAAATATAAAATTAAGCCTGAGCTTTATGTTTCTTTGTTATGGGTAGAAAGTAACTTTAATAAAAATATTAAAAGCTATACAGGGAGAGCTTGTGGAATATCTCAAGTTGTTCCTAAATATACTAGACCAAAATATACTTGCGATGAATTAAACAAAGATCAAATAGTAGCAATGGAGCAAGGAGCAAGAATATATTCTTTATTTAAATCATACTCTGAAGGTAAAGATAATTTAAATCTTTGCGCTTACAATCAAGGCTATAGATGCAAAGGAGAAAAAGGAGAAAAATATGTAAAGATGGGAATGGGCTATGCAAAGAAGGTTAAGAAATTTCAGAATAGACTTAATAAACAAATTTACAAAAACAAGATAAATTTAAAAGCTATTTCTAATTTTTCTAATGGTGTAGTTAAACAAATAAAAAAGTTTTTTTAGAAATACATTTTAAAACAAATCGTGTTTTTATTAAAAATTTATAATATTATTACCCAGGAGGTTAATATGGATTATAAAAAATTATATAAAAACTTAGAAGAATCAATTAAAAGAGATTATAATACAATAATACATTTAAAATATGATCATCAAGATAAGGTTTTTATTCAACTTAATGTTATTTTTATTAATAAAAGTAATCCTTGGAAACATAGATTTTACGCTTTAATGCATGAAGCAGGACATATTATTATAAATAGTAGAAGTGACAAGGATTTAATGTATGTCAATGATTATGAAAATAATAAAAATACAAAGAAAACAGCAATTAAAGTATTAAATGAAGAAATTGATGCTTGGAATGAAGGTAGAAGATATGCTAATAAAAGAATTAATTATAAAATTGACAAAATGTATTATGAAAAAATAAAAACTGAAAGTGTATTTTCTTATATTAAGACTTCTATTAGAAATATTTACGGTTCTAAAGTAAACATATAAGGCAGTTTATGAAAAAAAGAAATATTATATTTAATGACAAATTTAAAAAGCAAAACACTACTAAACAAGTAATTAAAAAAGAAACTAATATTACTAGTCCTTCTAAAAAAATTAAAACTATAGAATGGAAGTTTGAAGTAAACCAGTTAGTTTATATTAAAACTCATGAAGGAAAAAAGTTAGGTATAATAATTGCTAATGAAAGATTTAGAAAAAGACAACTTGAACAAAACATTTATGTTGTCTTAATAAATAATGTTATAAGCAATGTTCAAGGCGGACAAATAAGAAATATTTAGACGTGTAAATTTAATACTAAGTTTATAAAATATAAACATTAATAATTTAAATATTTAAAAGGATTTTTTTTAAAATGAAACTTAATACTAAAAGAGACGGAATTAAATTTGGAACTAATATATTAAATGTTTCTGTTCCTCATCAATTAAGAAAACGATACAAATGTGAAATAGAATATATTGATGGCGCGTTTGGAGGAAAAGGATTTACGCCTTCAACAATATCATTGTTTACTGGTGAACCTGGATCTGGTAAAACAACTTTAATGCTTGCTCTTGCAGATGCTTTAACAAAACAAAATTATTGTTGCTTATATAATACAGCTGAAGAAAGCTTGTTTCAAATTAAAGTTACATGTGAAAGACTGTTGCTCAACAATGGCTTTGTAGCAGGTCAAGAAAACTATGTGCCTCGTTTGCTTGCTCAATGTGATATTTTAAGAAACCAAAACCCAGGAAAACCATTCTTTTTAATTGTAGATTCTCTTCAAACACTTAATGATGGTAAATATGGTGAAAATCATGTAAACAACACTTCAGCTATTAGATCATTACAGATGTTAACAAATTATGCAAAAGAGCATTATATCAATGTTATTTGCATTGGACAAGTTAATAAAAGTGGCAATATGGCAGGTAGTCAAAAGCTTAAACATATGGTTGATTCTATGCTACATCTTTCAATAGAAAAGAAAGATGAGGATTTTAAAGGTTATAGAGTGTTAAGAACAACAAAGAATAGATTCGGTGGTGCTGGATGGACATTCTATCTCGATTTATCTGAACAAGGCTTTACAGAAGTTGCTCGAGTTGGCGAAAAGAACGATGCTTAAACCTGTAATATTTTACATGTTAGGTTCGACTTTAGCTTTTATACAAAACAACTTTTCTTATATGTTTAAGAATCATCAAGAATTAAAATATTATGTTGTACTTGTACTAGGTATTCCTATAAGTTATTTATTTTTATTTTCTTGGGATTACATAATGCAAGAAACAAATTCAGCTTGGACAGCTAAATTTTTATTCTTTGGATTATCATACATAATGTTTCCAGTCTTAGCATATTTCTTTTTAAACGAATCACCTTTTACTTTAAAAACTTACATATCAGTTTTTCTATCTATTGTAATAATATTAATTCAATGGAAACTATAAAAAAACTAGTCGTGTATATTAAAAATTAATGAATTATTATTTTAACATGGTTATTAAAAATTAATTAATAAGGAAATTTAATATGAATATTAAAAACTTCTTGGACACATCTTCAAAATTACCACCTCATATTGCAGTTCTTATGCGAGGTCCAACAGGAATTGGCAAGTCTGCTCTTGTACATCATCTAGCAAAAAATCACTTTAAAAAGCCTTTCATTGATGTAAGAGGTAGTACAATGAGTGAAGGAGACGTAGGAGGATATCCAGATATTGATGGTATGAAAGAACATGGAGTAATGACTTTTTGTTTGCCCTCTTGGTATATTAAGGCTTGTAAAGAGCCAGTAATTCTTTTTCTTGATGAATTAAATCGATCTTTACCTGGAGTTACTCAATCTTTCTTTCAAATTGTTCTTGATCGATGTTTATCTAATGACATTAATGGTGAACCAATTAAATTGCACCCAGAAACTAGAGTTTTCTCTGCAATAAATAGTGGAAGTGAATATGACGTACAGGAAATGGATCCTGCATTATTAAGAAGATTTTGGGTATGTGACTTAGAAAACACAAAAGAGGACTGGATTAAATGGGCTTTATCAAATAAAATTGATAATTTAATGATTGAATTTATCAATAAAAACCCTGGTCATTTAAGAGTAGACCCTAGTAAAGTTGAACCCGGGACAGTTATTCCAACAAATGCTTCTTGGTCAAGATTAGATGAATGTTTGAAATATTCTAAAACTAATTTAATTGATTTAATTGGAAAGAAAAATTCAAACCTTTATAATCTTTCTGCAGGTTTAATTGGTAAAGAAGCATCAATTGAATTTGTTGATTTTATTAGAAACTATAAAATAAATCTTACAGCTGAAGATATTTTAATGAGTTATGATAAAGTAAAAGATCAAATTAAAGAGTTATCAAATGATAGAATTAATACTATAATTTCGCATCTTGCAGAAAATGCTAAAGAAAATGAATGGACTCCAAAACAAGCAGAAAATGTTTCTGAGTTTGCAAAAACAATTTCTGAAGAAATGTTAATTCATTTATGGGGATTAATTGCTGACTGCAAAAACATTAAAACAATTACAAAGTTCCACAGATATATTGGATCTCACATTGTTGATGTTGTAAATGAAAGTAAAACTCTGTTTAAAAACTAAATCATGTTTTTTAAATAAATTCATATTATAATTTTATTATAATCAAGCAAAGGATTTATATATTATGTCAAATAAAACAACACAAAATGATTTATATGTTCAGAAAGAATTTAATCAGGAAAGATATGATTCTTTTAATTTAGGAAAACACTTAGTAAGTCTAATGTGGAAAGAACCTTTTTATACTAGAATATTAAGATCAATAACTAAAAAAGAAACAGATCAAATTCCTACTGCTGGTGTTACTGTAAGTAATGGTGATTTTTTAATGGTTTGGAATCGAAAGTTTTTATCTTCATTAAATGATTTACAAGTAAGCGGTTTGATCAAACATGAAATGCTTCATCTTATTTATGATCATGTTTCTTCTAGAAAAAAAGATCCTCACTTGATTTGGAATTACTCTACTGATCTTGCTATTAATTCTACAATTCCACGAAAAGAACTCCCAAAAGGAGGCTTAATACCTGGCGTTGCTTTTGAACCTTTAACAAAAGAAGAATGTGAAAATTTATCACAAGAAAAAATTGATAGATATTATAAGATTTCAAAGTTAATTGAAAGTCTACCTATAAATAAGACTTCTGAATATTATTACAATGCATTGATTAATGATGAAGATTTAAAAGAACATGCAGAAGAAAATAGCGGAGGAAGTGGTGGTTTTTGTGACCCTATTCCTGGAATAGGGTTTGATGACCATGAAGGTTGGGGTGAAATAAGCGAAGAAGAAAGAGAACTGGTTAAAGCAAAGCTTGAAGAAATAATGAAAGATGCAATGAAAGAAGGTGAATGCAAAGGATGGGGAACTTTGCCTGCTCATATCATTAAAGATCTTACTAAAATGTATGCAAAAACAATTAATTGGGCTGAACTGCTTAAGATTTTTTGTGGTTATACTAGAAATAATGAAAGAACTTCTTGTATTAGAAGACTAAATAGAAAATATCCGGGAATACATGCTGGCGTTAAAAAGAACTATAAACCTAAGATTGCTGTTTATGTTGACGAAAGTGGATCAATGGGAAGTGAAGAGCTTGAAAAGATTTATGCAGAACTTACTAATTTAAGTAAAACAAACGAATTCTACGTATATAAATTTGATTCTGACGTAGATGAAGAATCAGCTTTCTTATGGAAAAAAGGTAAGCGAATAAATTTAAAAAGAAACTTAACAGGTGGCACTTGTTTCAATGTAGTTACAGAACATGCTTTGAAAAACAAATCAAAGTTTAATGGTTATATGATAATGACAGATGGTTGTGCTCCTAAGCCAAGACCTTCGCATGGTTTGAAAAGAGCTTGGATAATAATCCCAGGATATGAATTAGGATTTAAAGTCGATAGAAAAGACTTCGTAATTAACATGAAATAATTTAACAAAGGAAAATATATGTTTTATAATTGCAATAGTGAAAAATTTGAAATTAGAACCTCAAATAATTGTTTTAAATTGTATCATAAGTCTTCGACTAGATATTCGAAAGGATTGACATATATTGGAAAATTCAAGTCAAAACAAGCAGCTGAAGAAGCCGCAAAAAAGTACTCAAGCTAAAAAGCTAAGATATAAAATTACTATTGATAGAAATGGTCTTTCTGAAAGAGATAGGGGTATTGTTAGGTATGCACTGCAATCTAAGTCTCCAAAGGATGCAATTAGAAGATCAGAATTACTATTGCAAAAGCATAAAGATAGAGAAATTAGAATTCCATACTTTGCTAAGCTATTTCTAAAAGCATTAGCAATTTCAGCAGAAAATGATTTAGGAGACTTAGATGTTTAATTCTGCAATTAATTCTTTAATTTTAAAATACAAAAGTGAAGAATTAAAATATAGTACAGAGCTTGAGCTATTGAAAAATAATTCTATGGTAATACCAGATCATTATAATTACGTTTCAAATTTAGAAAGCTTGTTTATTGAAATATCAAAAGTAAAAGGGCTTATAAGAGAATTAGAAAGTCAATTAGATAATAACACAAAATACTAATGGCTATAATAATTTATACTCTATTATTCGCAAAAAATTGTAAAAGACATCACAATTCTATTGATTCATTAATATCTTCGTATCTTTTTGAAATTACGATCCTTATGATATTAATGAATTCTATTGAAAAAATTATAAAATGATATTAAAAAATAACAACAGAGTAATCCAGATTGATTCCAGATTTGATGAAGACAATAATATAATAATATATTTGTTTAATAATGAAAATCAAATCTGGGAACAAATTTATAAATTAAAAGTTAACAAAAAGCAGCATTTTAAAAAATTAAATAATAACCTTAATTCAATTAAAAACTTTGACTTATTTGAGGTAATAAATAATGATTAATGAATTTAATAGCTTTATTTCAAAAATGAATGAATCAACTTCTTCTAATGATAAAACAGAAACAATAAGATTTTGTTCTAATAGTATTAGAAAATTACTATATTATACTTACAACAATTTTCAGCAGTATTATATAACGCCAAAAATTTTAAATAAAAGACAAGATCTTTGCAATAAAAATACAAAATTTGAAAGTGTATTTGATCTACTTGATTCTTTGAATAATAGAATGATTACTGGTCATAAAGCAATTGAAGAAACAAATGGATTTATATATAAAAATTCAAATTACAAAGAACTGTTATATTTAGTACTCGAAAGAAATCTTAAAGTAAGAGCTTCTGTTAAACTTATCAATAAGGCTATTCCTAATTTAATACCAGAGTTTAATGTTGCTCTTGCAAATAAATACGATGATATTACAAAAAAGAAAGTTGATTTTAATGAAAATGTTTGGTTTGTCTCAAGAAAACTTGATGGTGTTCGCTGTCTGGTCATTGTTGATGAAAAAGGAAAAGCAAAATCATTCTCACGATCAGGAAAACAATTTCATACATTATCCTTGGTAGAAAAAGAAATTGAGAACTTAGGCGTTAAAAACATAGTTTATGACGGAGAAATGTGTATTGTTAATGAAAATGGTGATGAAGACTTTCAGAGTGTAATGAAAGAAATTGGTAGAAAAGATCACACCATACAAAACGGTTTACTTCAAATATTTGACTTCATTCCTAAGAGAATGTTTTCAAAAGGATACGGAGAATCAGGATTATTTTCTCAAAGAACAAGAGCTTTAAAAAGTGTTATTGAAAATAAAGATTCAAAGTATTTAAAAGCACTTGTTCAAACACCTATATCTTCTTTTGATGAGTTAGAAAAGTTAACTTCAAAAGCTTCTGAAAAAGGTTGGGAAGGATTGATGTTAAGAAAAAATGAGCTATACAAAGGTAAAAGATCTAATGATATCTTAAAGGTTAAAACATTTCATGATGCAGAATACAAAGTAAAAGATATTATGACGGGTCCTTTTAGATATGTAAAAGATGGCGTAGAGGTTGAAGAAGAAATGTTAAGTGGTGTATTAATAGAACACAAAGGCTTTAATGTTAGAGTTGGATCTGGTTTTTCTATTGACCAAAGAAAACATTTGTTTTTAAATCCAGAAGATATACTGAACAAGGTAATAACTGTTCAATACTTTGAAGAATCACAAAATCAAGAAGGTGGTTTTTCTTTAAGATTCCCTGTTATCAAAACTATTCATGGCAACGAAAGAAAGATGTAATGAATGTTAAAAAATAAAATAAAATCTGGTAATCTTTATTTGTATACTATGGATCCAAATGTTGATACACTAGGTCAGTATAAAAACTTGCCAGTTATTGCAATAAAAGAAAATAGTCACTTAAGATCTTTATCAAACTATCCAACGTGGCTTTGTTTAATGCCTAATAAAACCTTAGGAGGCTTTTACCCTAATGAAATGCTCAATATTTCTATAGAAGAAAAATAAAAAAGAAAGATTAAGCTATGTATAAAAAACTTAATGTAGGTGATCTATGTATAGTTTTAGATAACAATTCTAAAAACAAAAACAGCATAGGTTTAATAACTTCAACAAGATTATCTGAGTGGGGTAATTACTATTGTTTAGTAAAAGGTAAAGTTTATAACTACCCTTCAGCTTCAATAAAGTATATAAAAGATTTATTATGAAAGAAAAACAATTTAAAAGAGGCGAATTAGTCCTCCTTAGAAATAAATTACCTGTTATAGTAATAAAAAAAGAAAAAAAAAGAAGTGTAAGTTTTGATCAAAACGAAGATAAAAAAGTTATAGTAAGTAAAACTTATTTATGTTTAATAAAAAACACCATTGATAATGTATCAGAAAGAATGCTTAACAAAATATGAAATATTTATTTGATAATATTGAACACAAATTAGAAGGTTATATGTATGTAACAAATTTTTATACAAACATTAGTATAAAAAAAAAAGACTTTAAGAAATATGAAGCCAATGGTTATTTAAAAGGACTTTGTAAACCGTATAAAAATATGCAAAGCAAGCTTGACGAAGCACAACATTGTCATAAGCAAGACAAGTAGAATTATATAATATTTTACCTTTTTATACGTATAATTAATAGTAAACTATACAGTATAAGGATAGGATAAAATACATGAAAATAAAAGAAAACTTGCTTAGGAATCTAATAAAGCAAATTTTACTAGAAGTTAAATTTGATGGTGATGCCGAAGATAGATATAGAGCTGCTTTCATGCAATCTTCTGCAGAAGAAAGGAAGAAAGCAGAAGAAGAAGGAAAAGATTTTGATCTAGAAGAGTATAGAAAGCAATTTGATCAAAATTATGACATAAGAGAATATACTCCAGACATTTATGATGTAGGCATTATTTATCAAAGAAATGATACTTGGTCTAATAAAAGATGGATATTTTATGTATTATATAAGAAAGACAATTCAAGAATCCAGAAACATCCTTTTAAAGAAGGATGGATTCAAATGAAGCAGCCTCAAACAGACAAAAAAC
>Ga0098049_1000446_pt1 | contig 17051 bp, 21 predicted proteins | sample 13BtaG_FD_92582 | JGI IMG/M metagenome (GOLD analysis project Ga0098049, IMG submission 92582) | Marine viral communities from the Subarctic Pacific Ocean - 13B_ETSP_OMZ_AT15268_CsCl metaG | ecosystem: Environmental > Aquatic > Marine > Oceanic | place: Subarctic Pacific Ocean | collected...
CATACGCTGGTGGCATGATAAGCTTTTAAGTAAAAGTTAAGTTTTTTCTTAACGTTTTCTTGACCGATTAAGTGTGAAAAATAATTATTCATTATCAAAAGATGTTATAGCGTATTCGATTTTGTCTTCCACTGACTGAAGTTCTGAGAAATCATTGAAAACTTTTTTGTTTTCAAGATAATTTGCGTAAAGCCTACCTTTAACCCAATCTTCACTAACAGGAATAGAGGAAACTTCTTGTGATGCGAGCTCTAAGATCTCGTCAACAGACAAGGACACAATAGCTGAACCGCTTTTTTTGCCTGAGTTACGGCGTTTGCGCAGAGTACCATCTTTGTTTAATGAGATTTTTTTCATATACGAGTATTATCTCATATATGTAGCTATAAGTCAAGCGTTAATTTACTTAATTTTCTTAGCAAGGAGGCTTAATTGACTCTTTAATTCCTCAATTGCGGAGTCTTGCGTTTCAACTAACTGCTTTAAATCGTGGATTTCATTTAAAGCTAAAATGAGCGCATCATCGGGCTCAAACATAATTTCATCTTCTTCTTCTTCCATAAGGTATTAATACACAAAAATTTAAATTGGTGGACGTGGCGGGAGTCGAACCCGCGTCTTTAAACCTTCAATGATGTACATCTACAAGTTTAGTTAATTTTTTTTAAAGTTATGATATTAACATCCAACTACCTGTTTCAATTATTTGCAGTTTGTGATACAGGAAAACTTTTATCTGTTTTGCAGATTGATGACCTCGTAATCTTTCTATCTGCGTCAAAAGCTACGAGGTGGCATGCGTTACGCTGCCAAAGCAAAAGCTTCGCTTTTTGGAGCGAAGCTTTTGACACGACTAAGATTTTTGCCATGTAATTTTTTGTGCCTTTTTTAGGAGCCAGACACACTCCTACTTGCAGTACATAAATTCAATTTAAATCGAATCCGGTACACGCCCATTAACTGTTAAAGATCAATTGTTTTTGTTTTTACCTAAATCTGCTAATCCTTGACCTAAAATATATGCCACTACAGGGCTTACAATTTGCATCACAATCTCTTGCGTTAGGCCTAGATTAAAAAAATGGTTTACGATAGGTACACCCGCAGCAACAACTGCTGCCCAGAATTTTTTGCTATGCCAAAATTGTTTTTCCATAATTAAAATAATTCTTCAGGGATATCTTCATTACTTTTAGAAGATTTAACTTCTTCTGCGGCTTGCTTTGCCACTTGCTCAACGCTAGCTTTATCCTGAGATGCTTCTTCAGATCTATAAATTACATAGTCCGGCGCTCTTTCGTTTTTATCTCGCCCTTTATTAGTGAAAACAACCACTTTCACAGGCTCTGTAACTCCTGGCATTGTTTCGACATTAATTGTTCCTGAAAGATATTTTTGATTCTTTCCGCTGCGTACCCAAAGAGCCCCTAGCTCACGATTACGCCACTCTGACTGTTGCTTATCTTGTGTTTGATTTTCCATAATTAATTTTGTTTATATAAATTTTTAAGTTCTTGTAAAAATAAAGGTTTTGCTCCTTCACTAAGTTTTGTGTATTGTTTTTTTGCGCGAGAATATACTCGCTTCTGCGTTGCATCAGAAAGTTTGGGGTCATAATTAATGATTTTTCTTATTTCTTTTGCTATTGCTTTATTCATGAGACTGATTATATTATAAATAAATGTAAATGTCAAGAGTTATTTATTCAAATGTTGATTTTTCCCAATCAAAAAGTCCGAAATATGTCTTTGATATGATGTTGTTTGAGGTATATCCTTGGGTGATAAAAGAACATTCTTTCGTCTCAAACTCCTCAATAAAATCAGGTAGTTGTGGGTTGATGATTTTTTTTAATTTATCGCAATAATTTTTTGATTGTTTTAGTGTCATATTGTTGTGATTAAATTTTGGAAAGATAGCGCAGTGAGCTTTTTTACCTCTTCTTGAAAATTCAATTCCTTCTTTATGCTTTGGCATATTGAGTTTAAAATAAAAATTAATAAGATTAATAATTAAAGGGTTATAAAAATATCTGTATTTTAATTCTGTACGCGCACCTTTATTGAAAGTTATAACTTTGCTGGAATTTTTGCCATCTGGTAGATATATTGCTTTTTTTGTTTTTAGTGAATTTAAATTGACCTTAATTGATAAATTAATTCCTTGTATAGATTGATTGTGGATGCCTGTTCTACTTGCAATAAAATCTTGTTCTCCAAAAAAACATTTCAAGCAATCTTCTTGCGCCGGTAATTTTCTACTGTAAATTTTTGTATAAAGCTTAATTGAGTTGATTCCTTTTTTTGAATAATCAAGGCCAAAACCATCAAGTGCTTTATACTTTGACTTTAGGTCTTTTGAAAAATCACAGAAAGCTCTTAAATCTTTAGGGAGGCTGCTATTTAATATAAAATCATAAATTTTCATTGTTAATAGATAAGAAAGAAGGCACTACTTTATTGAATTTAACTTTCGTATTATTGTATATCTTGAGCCAGCCAAACATTCTTCCTAGTAGAGGAAGGAAAAGGCAATTATGTGGAGCTATTCCGTTGTCTAAAGACAAACAAGCTATAATGCAACCTATATTCATTGGGATGGGCATAATTTTTTCCAAATTTATACAAAAATTTGTATGATCGCCGAACATTTGTTTGTATTTATTTTTTAAATAAAGAACTCTATCATCTTCGTTCTTTATTGATGGGTGGCCGAATCCCAGAATTTTTTCATTAGTATGTCTGTCCAGCACTTCTTGGGGATTATGCTGATGGTTTTTATGTATAAATTCTGCGATTTGCTGTATAGGTAAATGTTGATCACTAATACAACTTAGTCCTGCAGATAAGGCATGGGATAGCGATGCGCCTGAATTGCAGGCTAACGCAACAACCGCTGAGCTTGGCGGTTCTATTTTTACAGGAAAATCTATAAAAACATTAGACAAATCATTGAATAAATCTAATTGAGCTTCGGTTAATTCGTCTCCTGCAAGATATTTATATATATCATTTTTAAACATTTAATGAAGCTTCATGTTTTGTTGATATTAAGTTGGTCTGAGCTTTGTGTTTTTCTATAATTTTTTTAGAGTTTTTGATAGACGCCTCATTTTGAGAATGAATTTCATAAATGAATTTATTGATCCCAATATCTTTTAAAAAATTAGCCATAAAAATTCTTAGTTCAGTGCCTACGTTTTGTCGTCTATAATTTTTATCAACAACTGTCAATACTCCTAGCGCTATTGATTCTTTCAGATCGTAAACTTCATTTGGTTTTGTTGAAGCGCAAGTTAGGCCTATTAATTTTTCTTTAAGACTGTAGCCAAAAATTGGCTGATCTTCAAAAATAATCGGGAAAATTTCTGTTTTATATAAACGATATGCGTTTTTTTTTGTAGCTTTTAACTTTCCTATGAATAATGAATCATTGTTATCTATGCAGGATTTTAATAATTGAATTATCTTCTCTTCGTGCTGAAAGTCTAAATTATGTATATTGCTCATCACACATAATGATACTCTACGGTTGATAAACTTTCTAAATTTTTACCTCCTGAGTAGCTTATAGCGCTCTGTATGTCTTGTTGAATTTCTTTCAGCTTTTGTTCGTATGTCATCCCGTTATTCTTGATTTTATTTAATTTTCCTTCGATATGGTTCCTGTGTTTTTTATTTTCATAACTTGCCGAACCAAAGTAAGCTTTATGAAATTCTCCATTAATCTCTATGATAGCAGCAGGACTATCTATGCAACTCGCAAATAAACCTCCCGCCATAACCATGTCTGCACCAGCAACAATAGCTTTTGCAATATCTCCGTTGCATCTAACTCCTCCGTCTGCAATAATAGGTACTCGAAATAAATTTTCTTCGCTCTTTCCTGTGTATGTATTTGAGCAGTCTTTAGTGCAACTAAACATAGGTAGTGTGAATCCAGTTTTATCTTTTGTCGTGCAGGGAGAACCTTGGCCAATTCCAACTTTTACCACATCTGCTCCTGCGTTAGCTAAATCAATCACCGCCTGTCGAGTTGCTACGTTACCTGCTATAATTTTTGTGTTAGGTAATTCTTTTTTAATAAATTTAATCATGTCAATCATTTTTTTTGAATGACCATGGGCAATATCTATTGTGAGGAAATCAATAGAGTTTCCTCGCCTTCGTATTTTATGTATTTTATCTTGATCTGAATCTTGAACTCCTACGCTAAACGATATTATTTTCCAGTTTTCGGCGTTTGCGATAGCTACATTGTCTGCAAGATCATTATTGAATCGATGCATGACATAAAAGTATTCATTTTCGCTCATCCATTTTGCTAAACTCATGTTGATGACAGATTGCATATTGGCAGGAATAATTGGAAGTTTAAATTTAAACCCGCAAAATTCGACACTTGTATTGCATTCTGATCTGCTTGAGCATTCACTATATTTTGGAACTAAAACAATATCTGAGTAATCTCTGTATTTAACTGTCATAAAAATCGTCTTCTTTTTTCTTGTTAAAAAGCCAAATAATTCCACCTATGATTCCAAAAACTAAAAAATCTCCAGTGAAAAATTCAAAATAAGAAGTTGCTAGTGTGTACATTATCTATATTCCTTTTGAAGTAGTCTCCATCTGTCTGAGTCAATAGGCTTGTTTCCGCAATCTATAGCGAAGAGCATATCTATAATCTCATCAACTGTATTATAAATATATTTATGCGGGAACATTCCAAGCATCCATAAAGGAGTCTTTGATTTTCCGCCTTCCATACTAACAAAAACAGGTTTCTTCTCTCTAACTGCAGTGACAATCTCTTCTGCGCTACCCCAGCTTGCGACCTCAGGAACGAGGTGGGCTACTATAAAATCGCTTCGATCAACTAAATTTAAATCATATGCTCGAACCGTTTTCATTCGATCTGTAACTCGATCGTATTGTTTTGTCTTCATCCAAGTTTCCATTTCTTGGCGAGAAGCTTCATCTTCTTCTACATCTTTAATAAATGGTTTTTTATAGGGGTCAAAGCAAGTTATTCCTAGTGGTTCAAGTTTTTCTGTTACATGCTCTCTCCAATTCCTGCCACTAACATATTGCATGTGGCCTACTAAATAACATTTAGTTCTGTACAATAGATTATTCATGCCTGAATTATATCAGACAATAACTTTAATGTCAAGACTTATCTTGCGGCAATAACATGAATATCATATTTAGACTTTAATTGCTCATCAAAATTTAATGTAAATTTTTGTTGATCAATATTAGATAATGTATATTTTTTTGTTGAATGCGTGGTTTCGTAAGGCCAGGAGTAAACTTGAAATTCTTTCCATTCATTTTGTTCACTTGAGTATACGTAAGTATAATCTCCTGATGTATGATACCCGTCAAGATCAATATCATTTATTTCCATAAAGTCTGAACCGCTAACATTTATTTTTGCCCAAAAATCTTGACCCGTGCATATATATAAAAAGTCGCCCTCTACTTCCCGATCTCCGCTAGAGCCCGAGGCTCTTTGCTCTAGTTCATAATCAACTCTTTTCCATTGATTAAAGTCTGTGAAAAGATAGTAATACGAATCTTCAAATAATGTTTGGCCTGGAAGTCCAAAATCAGTAGGTCTTCGCGTTTGTTTGGATTCTAATGTTAAATTTATTACGGGAGTTCTATTAAATTCTTCAGGAAAGAAAATTTGGTACGAATTATGCCCTTCGTGCAACCCTGTTGAAAATGATTGCAGTTTTGTTTGATGTATTGAAACTATCTGTTGCACTGAGGCTTGAACCTGTAAAGAATAGCCTACTCCTGTCATTAACTGATCTAGGTTGAGTAGAAAAGAATCTCTGTTAATATCTGAAATGTAATAGTTAAGAAACGTCTCCCCATTGTCGTTTAGTAAAGTAGTCTGTATTGAAGGTTTTGATCCAAATGTTTTTGGTAAATCAATTTCATACCTAATACGTCCAGGGTTAAGCTTTTGCGTGAAAAATACAGGTTCATCGTATTTTTGAGGTACAACTTTTTCATAAGCTCCATCTTCACCTGTTACATATAATTCTTCAAAATATGCTTCTCCAGACATGTTTAAAGACCCGGAGTTAATATCTGTATTAATTCTTACGTTGCCTGAATTATCAATAGAAAATTTGTTTTCTCCAGAAATAATCACATCTATTCCTGAGTTTATATTTAGGTAATTAGAGTCGTCCGCAGCAATCCTTAAATAGTCCGAAGAAATTTCAATATAACCTTCGTGCTGATTGGATTTTAAAATACCTGATAGATACAAATCTCCTTCCGCTAATAAGTTTCCGCCACAAAAAATGTTTCCAGAAGATGTTAAATCTCCACCTATATTCGCTTGATCGTCAACGTTCAAAAAATTAGAGGAAAAACTTCCCGAAAATATTCCAGAACCTTCAGATATAAAGTTACCTTCAGAATGAATACCTCCATCAACCTCTAGCGAAGCCTGAGGGTCTGATTGTCCGGCAGAAAACTTATTTCCGATTCCAACTTTATTAAAATAAATTTGCTCACCTATAAAATTGTATCCGCTAATGTCTCCTTCTTGAGTTGTATCTATAATTTCTTTTGTAAATAATTTACCGTTAAACGAACAGTCATCGGCAAAGATTTTTTTGCCTCTAATCAATTGATCTCCTGTTAGCGAAACTGTATCGTTAACAATAGAACTCTTTAAATCTTTAAAGTTAATTACAGAATTATTTTCATTCGGTTTTGTTACTAAAAATAAAAAATTGTCGTGCTGGTTGGATTGTGTATGGCTTGGAGGTATTTCAGTTGGGAATGCGTGCAATGCGTTAATTTTTTGAAAACTTGATATGCGATTATTTTTCATTATAATTAACTAATTCTTTGATTTTGTTTTTGAGTTGCTATTGTGTGTACTGTGAAGTTATTTTGAGGAGCATTATCAAAATATAAGGTGTATCCTGTACTGTTTACACCTGAAATTAAAAATTTATCTTCTATATCTATATTTTCTAAGGTTGCAGATATTTTAACATTTTCATATTCTTCGGGAAAATTTATTTCATATCTTTCGCCTTGTGCGTTAAAAGAGTTCGAAAAACGATATATCGATTTCTTTTTTGATGCAAAAATAGAATCCGAATCTCCCATAACAATTGTATGCAACTTAGATTCATTGTTATCTATATTTGATTCAAATTCAATTTCATAAGAATATTGATCAAGCCCGTAAATTTTATAATTATTAATTCCAGTTTGGTTTTTAAAACAATTCTCTGCTGATGTCGAAATTACAGGAACGCTTTTAAAGGTTTTTGGAAAAGAAATTGTAAAACTTTTTTCTCCTGAATTTAAATAACTAGTAAAGGCTACGGACTCTTCATTTCCTCCTATAAACTGTCCGGAACTATGCTGCACAGAAGGAATAAATGATTCGCCAGAGAATGAAATTTCTCCAGAATTAATTCCATTCCCTAGGATAGGAGACTCCGCAATTCTTATATGGTTTTGTATATTGCATAACCCAGTGTTTGAAAGGTTTAAAAGTTCATTAAATGAATCTTTAAAAATTAAATTAGAGCCTAATACACCAGTATTATTTTGCACGTTAATGATTCCAGACATTGAGTTTGGGTGAGAGGTGCAATAGTAACTATAGCTTCCTGTTTCAGTTGAAGAGAAAAGTGTTCGACCTTCGTTTGATTCAGTAGCTACAATATTATTGGAAGAATCTTTTATTTCAAGCGTATGTCCTTGACCTGCGTTGTAAATTGTTAAAATGTCATCAATGTATAGTGTGATAGTTGGGTCTTCACCTTGAATATCTCCAGAGAAACTATAATCGCTTCCGTTTCCGATTATTTGTGCATTTAAAATCCTAGATTCTGAAATTAAGCCTTCTGTGGATATAAAATTTAATTCAGAATCTGTATAAAAGATAGACTCTTTAATTGATATTTGTCCTCCACTAATATTTAAATCGTCTAATGCATATATATTGTTGTTGGAATTTAAGGTTTTAAGAGAAGCATTATCTGTAATGTTTATTCTGTCGCACTGTAATGAGTTCGTCGAACTTAAATCTTCATTATTTACCACTAAGTTTTCCCTGCAATGTATGTCTAATGTATTACAGTAGGATTTTTCTTCAGCGGTTTTGATGTTTAATTCTCTGAAATATCCTGTTTTTGATTGAAAGTTTATTCCTGAAATGTTTTCTCCGGTTGATATTGAACCTATTGAATTTATTGAAAGCCTTCTATTTATGTGGACTTCGTCATTAAAATTTTTTTTTCCACTTAAGGTTTGATCTCCTCTGAGATGCATTGCTTCAGCTAGGGTTGAATTATATAAACCAGAAAACGATATAATTTCATTGCTTATCTTTGGATTAATTACCATGAAATACCGCTCATCATTAAGCTGAGAGTATGGAGGAGGGGAGCTTTCATAGTTAAAGCTCGTTCCGGAAGAAAAAAGTGGTCCAATCTTAGGTAATTCTGATATTCTTTGATTTGGCATGGCAGCAAGCTTTATTACACCAAAATACAAGAATTTGTGTAATAACTTTAATGGCACAAGGAGTAATGGATAGGTTGACCTATGAGCGGTTAGGGGTAATATTGACTGACGCTCCTGCGTACAAGGAAGCTGGTTCAAAATATAAAGATTTGATTAGGGTTCAAAATATGAGTTACGACTTAACTCATCAATCGACAGATATTAAAGCTATTGGAGCCGATGAGTTAGTTACTAGAGATGGACAAAGCCCTGTTGTGAGGGCTCCAGACGTTTCTTGTGATATAGGGTATTTATTTACCAACGGCCTTAACGAAAACAACATAGGGTTTCACTTGAGTAAAAATGGTAGTGTTTTAAAAAATTTTTTATTACAAAATCATACAGACGACATAAATATATTGATTGTTTCATCGAACAAAAATGAAAATGAAGATCTTGTCTTTTTGGAATCGGAGCAAGACTTTGAAAATTTCAATATAATAGGTATAGGTAATGCATTTTTATCTCGTTATGCATACAGCGCATCAATAGGGCAATTTGCATCTAGCACAATTTCTTATGGAGGGAGTAATATCCAGTTTGATTTATATTCTGAACAAAATAGACCAAAGCTCCCTGCTGTAAAACTGGGAGCAAATAATATAAGGTCAGAAGAAGTGCTTGAGCTAGCTCCGGGAAAATTTACAGACTTTCATCACTCTTTTGATAAAATATTTGACTCCCATGTTTCTCCTGAAATTTCCGCAATTTCTCCCGGAACGATTAACGCTACAATTTTCAAAATTAACGGAGATAGGGGTGGCGCTGTCGTTGATTCCGTAAATGCCGCAATTCAAAATATAAATATAGATCTTCCTATTCCTCGCCAAGCAATTTATGGATTAGGAAGTAATTTTATATTTGACCGAAAATTAAAATTACCAATTATAGGCTCTTTGTCTATAGATATGATATTAAGAGAATACTCTCAGGATAAATTGGACGGATTTTTAAACAAAACTAATACATATGACATAATTATCGATCATAAAATCGATCCTCTTTTGGCTGGTAATGAGGGAGATTTTTTCGCAGATGAAATTAGTGAGAAATTATACATAAACATAGGTGACTCAGAGTGGAAAAGTACTTCGCATGGGCAGGGCTCGACCGAAGAAAATACTTCAATAAGCTCTAGTCAAAAAGAGTACTTTTCTGGCGATTATAATTTTTATTATGCCAGAATAAAAGATTCTTTGTGGCTAAAGGTTCCTTTGGAGGAGAGTTTTTTCCAGGATCAAGAGGCGGATGTATTTCAGAAAATTTATCAAAATAATTACATTCATATTAAAACAGAGAGTTCTTGGGTCAAGTTTCTTGTTGAAGATCTGGTTTTAGATAATGATCTAATTGAGGGACTATCTTTTGAATCTAAAAGTAAATTAGTTAATAATATAACATTTGAAATTAATAATGCTCAACTTCAAAATCAATCTTATAGTCACGAAATAGGTTCTGATGTTATGGTAAGTTCAGCCCTATCTTTTGGGGTTTCTAGAGACGACGGTTTAAAACTTTACCCTCGGTTTTTAGCGAGAGTAGCTCCAGTTTGGGTGACTAATATAGATAATATAACACATGAAGAAAATGATGAATCGCCTTTAAATTACGATAAAAATATAGATCTTGGTGATAGTAAAGTTAGTTTTTCTTTAGGTGGAGCTGACTCGGAATACTTTGAGGTTCATCCGAATGGAAATATATTTTTTATAGAAAGTCCTGATTTTGAGATCAAATCTTCATATGCTTTATCTGTAACGGCAACAAATGAATCCGGGCATTCATTGAAAAATATAAATGTTCAAATTGTAGATAAAGTTGATTCTAACCCTGTTTGGTCTTTAACTGAAGAAACTATAAATCACCCAGAGGGCACAAATATAGTAGAGTACAATCAGGATTTAAATATAGACCCAACCCATGCTTTTTATGGATTGTCCGGAGAAGACAAAAAGTATTTCTCGCTTTCCTCTTCGGGAGAACTTTCTTTTAGGTTCACTCCTGATTTTGAGACTGCAATTAAAAAAGATTTTGATATATTTATTACTGCCTATAATCAGTTTGGTAACACAAGTAAGTATCTTAATATACAAATAGTTAACGTTCAGGATGCGGCTCCCGAGTGGGTCTCTAGCACTGATTCCATCAATGTCGAAAGAGGCTCCTTGTCTTCTTTATTAATATCAAGCGAGATAAAAGAATTTGAAGATTATCCAGTGTTTTATACTTTGTCTGGACCAGATTCGCATCTATTTGAAATATCCAGTACAGGTGAGATTAGATTTATCGGAGACCCTCATTTAGTCAATAAAACGGCACTTTATTTTGAAGCTAGAGTATTTAACTCCGCAGGTTCATCGAGTAAACAGTTTAAAATTGAGATCAATCAGCTTATATCTTTTGAAAATAGCAGAGTAGTGTTTCAAAAAAATGAACAGGGAGATTCTGTTAAGATTGGCGCTGTATTAAAGCAAAGATTATATCCTGCTTATATTTTCCAGGAAGATTATTCCGTTCCCAGTTTTGTTTATTTTGCTTTAACTGGGTACGGTTGGTTTCAGGTGCCATTAACTGAGTCAGAGTTTAACAGCGATGAGTCATTAAATTTTTACGAAGAAGGGGATAAAATCTTTACAGATAATTTTGTTCACATATATACTAACTCAGGCGGATGGATGAAAACCGCAATTACACAATAAAAAACCCCCTAATTTTCATTAGGAGGTTTTTTAAAATAGAGCTGTTAATTTAAATTAAGCGAAATACTGATGTATTCCTGTGGCGTTTCTTGATCCAGAAATAAATAGTCCGTTTCCTGTATCTTGCGGTCCGCCGATTTGAGCTGTAAATGTTAAGTCTACTGTTTTATTATCTCCGATTGAGGAACTAAAGGATTCTCCTTCTAACCTTGCATTTCTAATAGTAAACAACATTGCAATGTCTCCGGTTCCGAATTGATCTGGCTCTCTTAATGTAAATTGTAAATCATGCTGTTCCTGATCAAAGAGAATGTCTGTAACATTACCTTCTTTTAAATCAGAAAGAATAGCGCTTACGGAAACATTAATATTTAATGGGAAATCCACAACTTTACTGTATCCATATGGATTTCCGAGTCTTTCAATAGTACTTCTTCCTACTGGAATATCAATACTAAAACTCTGAATGTGAGCACTACCTGCATCATAATCTTTTTCTGGATCAGAAAAAGGAAGCGGCTCAAACAAACTGGCTCGACCTCCGTTACCTAATGCCATATGAATATCTCCTGGGCGTAAGCAAGAGACTCCTTCTTTACCAAAATCAATTTCACTGTCTACATCGTGAACTCCGCTAATCGCAGGAGGAATAGAAAACTCTCCCCCTGTCATTGGAATACCAAATTGATTGTTGATTGCCGGAAGCTCAAGGTCTTGAGTTCCTGTATAACTTCTTAAATTAAATCCGTCAATTGTAACAGAGGCTGTTGGCATTCCACCTACAGAAGCTTCAACTGAATAATTTGTAACAAAACCATTTCCAAGAGCTATTACATTTTTAAGAGACTCATCATCTTCGTTTCCTACTGCGTCTGTACCCTCTTGAGTCGTGATGATGAAAAAGTTTTTTCCTCCTGGGTTTTCCGCGTCTTCAGTTCTTCCAAGGAGAATATCTCCTGCAATCGCTGATGTAGCTCCGTCAACGTTCATTCCTAGAATTTTTTCATTAATACCATTAGTTAGATAATATGAAAAATCTAATGTCACTGTGGGAGGCTCAAGAGATACGGAATCAATTCTGGCTAGTTGGCCAAACTGATTAACGTCTTCTCTGTTTACTGTAAAACTATAATTTGCACTTTGAACTCTGCGTAATTGCATAATTCCAGTACGTATCTCTCCTCCTGCAGAAACAGCTTCTGCTTTGGTAGAGTATCCGGTTTTTGTGTTCCAATTGTCGCTTGATACGCTGTAGTGATTACCTGTGGCATCAACTGTTCCAGCGTATAACGCCTCGCTTTGATAAATTACTCTTGCTCTATTTGCCATAATATTTTATATATGAAGTTAAATTTCTGTTTAAAATTACATTTTTTATGTTATAAAGGGAACTTTATTGTCTTGGAAATCTTAAATTGGTTATTTCAAAATCTAAAAATCCAATAAATAATGATTGATCTATGTTTTTGTTTATTCTGTCACTAAGTTTAGATGCTCTAACATCTTCTATATGAAAAAGGTTTGTATTTTTTTGAGAAGCAAGTGTTTTATAGTTGAATCCAGATGCATCTCCAAATTCATTTAATGGGTAATCGGAGAATTCTAATTTTGAGAAAACTTCATTTTTTGAGTCTGAGAATGCAGATAAAGCCCCATCAAGCTGAAAAGTATTTTCTGCAAAAATTACGCATCTTATATTTGTCGTCGTTTTATCTTCACCTCCAAACGCAAAAGCTTCGTTCTGCACTAATTCTGGATTTACAAAAATTGCAGGTACAACTTGTTTGTGAGGAGCTATGCCGGAAGAGTCTTGCTTGAATCTTCCGTTCGAATCAAATTTACTTTCAACTATAAGCTGCTCTTCTGTTTGGTTGGTTATGTAGAAATTAAATTCTTTTACAGAATATTGCCCGCTTAATGTCATATTATCTGCCCCAAAAGAAGAATCTAATATTACTCGTCCATCATCAAAATCTAATATTAAACCGTTGTCTCCTCTTTCCATAAAGACTCCATCGTTGTAAATTCCGCTAGGTACTTGCGCTCCTTCAACGCTTTCATCAAAAACCCACTGTTTATGAGGGCTGCTATAAGTGACAAATTCGTCTCCAAGTTGATCGTCTGTAGCCATTGGATAAAGAGAAGACGCATAATTTTGATAAGCTTCCGCTTTGTTTGTGATGAAATTATCAGCCCAAAGCATGAAGCTTGTAGTTAATTCGTGTTGAAATTGCGGTTTCATTTTTAAAAGTTTTTCGCGGAAACTCTTGAGGCTTCAATTGAATTTAAATTATCTTCAAATTTTGATAGAATATCTTTAATATATGGTATTCTAACCATTCCTCCTGAGCTTTTATTTTTGTTTTGGAAGCCTGCTCCAGATCGACTGGTTGTGCTCAACTTATTCATGTACTGACCGAGATTAGGGATTCCTCTACCTTCTATTTCTCTGAGCCAGCTAGCTCCATTTGACCAAGGCATGGGGGTGCTTGAATATAACTCTTGTAAGGAAGGGGATGTTACAATATATGTCCAAATGAAACCATGCATTCCTATGCTTCTGTTTTTTATAAAAATATTTGTCTGTTCAAGTAGATTAGATAAAGGGCTAATTGGGTCAACCCCTTCTTGAAAACCTATAAACCCATATAGATTTCCCTCTGGCAAAGTATTGGTGATATTCGAAGCGCCTGAGCCCGCCTTAAGTTCTCTAGTGACAGGGTGGCTTTGAAAGTCCCTAATCATTTGATTTTTTACGTTCCTAAATTGCTTTTCAATAATCAATCTTGCCTGCACAAGCAGATCTTTATCTTTTTTTACTTGAGATTTTACTGAATTTCTAATTGATCTACTGAGTGCTTTGGCCATTTTGTTCTATTGGTCTTAAAAATAATGTTATGAATTGAACTTTGTCAAAAAGCCCATGAGCTCTAGGGTCAGATTCTACATGAAACATTCTTCCATCTAATTCTACTCTTTTCGCTTCTTTTAAATAATCATAATCCTCCAGTTTTAATTTTATTCTGACTACGCTACTAGGATCGGGCCTATTAACTTTTATTTGTGTTCCCGCTTCTCCAAATTGCTCAAGAGTTCTGTCGGTGTCATACCTTATTCTTGCTTTAAAAACTTTTTTAACAGGAACGTTTTGTACGCTAGGGGTCGATTTTCCAGAATTTCCGTATAGATAATTGTAATTAGGGTCTGTACTTATAATTACTTTCTTAGCTTCTTTGTAAACAATAATATCCCTTCCGAATGTATCATGAAGGTTAAGTAAGTTTTCGGCAATACTCTCTTTTTCTTCAGCTGAAAAGAAATCTGTCATGAATAGATTTACACTAAACATTATTTTTTGTGTATCTCATTGTAGGCACAAGGTCAAATAAAGGTAAAATTAATGGAAGCAGAAGACATTTTTAAAAAATGTTATCACAGGAATACAGTCTCCTTATTTAAAGGATTTCTGATTATTCTTGAGGATTTATATAAAGAGCATCAAATAAGTTTTGATAAGTTAAAGGATAATCTCCCAGAGGGTTGCATGCCTGTTGTTGATCAGGCCGATTATTTCAGCGAAGAGAAATTAAAACATCTTCGAAAAAAAACTTTAGATATTGGCAATGAAACTATTAGAAATATCGAGAGCGAATTAGATAATTATACTATAGGATTTACATTTAAATAATCATGACAGAATCAGCAACAAAAGAAAAATTAGAAACAATGGACGATACTCGAAAAAAGCTGAGAGAAATCTACAGCTTCACTTTTGAGAAAGAAGAAAAAACGAAAAGGACCGAGACTAGCGAAGTCACTAATCCTGAAACTGGCGAAAAGGAAGAGGTCTCTGTAACTAAAGAGGTTTCTGAAAAAGTTCCATACAGAATTATAATGAAGCAGCCTACACGAAGGCAAATTGAAGAAGCTGAATTAGAGTTTAGTGTTGAAATGAGTAACTGCATTAAAAAAGGTGTTCTTACGAAAGCTATGTTAGCTAAGAAATACAGTGATACCGGAGGTTTATTGGCGGAAGATGACGCAAAAGCTTTAACTAAAATGTATGTTTCTTATGGAGAGCTATCTCAAGAAAGCGAAAAACTAAATGTAAAAACTACTGGGCGCACAGAAAAAGATGACGCAAGAATTAAAGAAATATCTGGTGAAATCTCGTTGTTAAGAAAAGATATTATTAATGTAGAAACTTCGTACGCTAATTTATTTAATCACACGGCAGACGTTCGTGCGGAAAATAAAGTGATTCAGTGGTATATTTTAAATTTAACACATATTCAAAAAGATGATGAAGATAGCTCTAAGCCTTTGTTTGAAGGTAGAGATTTTGAAGATAAGCTTCAGCGTTACTACGAACTAGAAGAAGAAGGCGACGAAGTTTATGATATAATCGGTGGAAAAATTGCAGCTTTATTTAGCTTTTGGTATTATAGTTCTGGCGCCGTGACTAGAGCCGACTTCGAAAAACTTGATAGCGATATCGAAGAAGGTAATATATAATATGTGGAAACCACAAGGCGCAGAAGAGTATTTAGGGATGTAGTCAGAGGTTATTCCACTACAGTTCTAGACGACAAAGTCGTATACATTAAGCATCTTACTCCTCATGATCAGGTAGAGCTTGAGGAAATAGAGGAACGTTATTTCGAATCTGCGAAGAAGAGAGGTGTTCCAACCGAACAGGATATGCTTGACTATCTAAAGGAAGAGGGGCAATGGACGGAAGAGGATGAAAGAATTATCACTGAAAAAACTTTATATGTTGAAAACTTAAAAACAACATTAACTAAATTAGTTTTAAAAGCTGAAATTGATCAACAGAAAAAGGTAATTGAAGAAGAAAGCTCTATTCTTACTCGCAAACAAAACGAAAAAATTAATTTAATTGGCAATACTTGCGAAAGATATGCAAAAGAAAGATTAAATGATTTTTATATGATTTATTCTTTTTATAAAGATGAAGATATGAGTTGTAAGTTGTTTAGTGAGAACGAGTTTGATGAATTAGAAAACGAAGATATAAAGCTTGTTATAAATAAATATAATCAAGTATTCGAAGGATTCTCAGAAGAAAATATACAATATACTGTTCTTGAAGATTTTTATAATCCTTATCTTAGCTTTGCTGAAGACAGTCTTCAGTTTTACGGAAAACCATTTTGTGAATTAACATATAATCAAATAAGATTAATCGTTTATACTAGAGTATTTAAAAATATATTTGACACAAATGAAAATATACCAGAAAAAATAAGAAAAGATCCTGCGAAACTTTTAGAATTTGGTAGCAGCTCAAGAGAAGAGAGAGAAAAAATAAAAGATAAAGTGACGAGTGGGGACGGAGGTACTATTGTCGGCGCTAAAAAAGAAGATTATGATCGATTGGGAATAGAAAGACCTACTGGTAGTGTTAATTTACACGAAGAGGCCAAAAAGAAAGGTGGAAGCCTTAACATGGAAGATTTGATGAAATTGCACGGAGTCGTTTAATTTTTAGTGTATAGATACCTTATCTAAGGAATAAGGAAAATGGCTATTAATCTTGACGTACACGGTAATACACAACCTCTTGAGGCAGCGGTTCAAGCTGCAGTAAACAGAATTCGCAGAACGCCAATCAAAATAACTGTTGACGATAAGGGTGCAACACAGCCTTTAGGCAACATGAAGCGCGGGGCTGACGAATTTACAAAATCAATGGAGGCCGCTAATGCTCGTATTATAGCATTCGGTGCTTCTATGGCAATTATAAATGGCGTAGCAGATTCTTTTAAAGCTATGG
>Ga0098049_1000449_pt1 | contig 16968 bp, 8 predicted proteins | sample 13BtaG_FD_92582 | JGI IMG/M metagenome (GOLD analysis project Ga0098049, IMG submission 92582) | Marine viral communities from the Subarctic Pacific Ocean - 13B_ETSP_OMZ_AT15268_CsCl metaG | ecosystem: Environmental > Aquatic > Marine > Oceanic | place: Subarctic Pacific Ocean | collected 2015-01-16
ATGGGTTACCAAGAGATGACCGAATTAGCTATGAAGGCGGCTCAAAAAAATAAGAAATTAGATATATTAGGTAATCTTAGTGGTGTAAGTGATGAGCAAAAAGAGTTAATTTCTAATCTTGGTAAGATTAATAAAGACGGTAATATTGATATTACTATGCCTGATGGGACACTTAGACAAATTGGTCAAGGTTTCAATGATATGACAGCCAATGATTACACGGCATTAGAAAAAGTTGTAGCTAAAGATGCGATGAATGAACTAGATGTTGCTAAAAAATCGATGGGTTATCTCAATGAAATAGCCGCTGCTCAATCAGTTCTAACGAATATGACTAGACTACAATTAGCACAAGGTGACGGTTTTACAGATATCGCGGAAGGTTTAGTAACGTCTAGTACCAATGTAATTGACTCTCTTAAAGGTGAGAACGAAGAAGGTGAAAGAGGTAAAGGAAGAAGGGCACAAGAATTTTTTCAAATACCTGATAAAGTTGTCGAAGCGTTTTCTTTGGGATTAAGTCAATTAAAAGTGAGTGAAGAACAGGCCGATAAATTTGCGGACGCGGCGTATGGATTTATTCAAAAGGCGTTCGATATGGCGGCTATAGAATTTGGGAAATTTGATTTTGAAGGGGATGTTATGAAAAAAATTGAAGACCTTTTTCCTAGTTCGACCGCAACACCTACTGACCGTTCAAATAATACGGAGGTTCAACCTGTTACAGGTGAGGGTAATACAAATGAAAATAATGAGGGTGGGGAAGGTGCCACACCCACTCAACGTGATAATTTCTCTGTGAATAATTTAAATACTTCAAGTCTTAACATTAATGAACCAACTACGAGTACCATCGCATCTAATTCTAACCTTAATGTGAGTGGTGAAGTTAATTTAAAACTTGATAATATGCCGACTAATTCGGTTATGACTAAGGAGGAGTTTGCTAGATACTTAATTAATAATCCAGACGCAATAGCCGCAATCAGTTCTCAACTACTTAATAAAGAAGGAACGTATGGTGGGTCTGTAACGGGTGACAGGGTATAGTATAATATTGGTGGGGTATCTTTGTATAAATCTATTCTTTTAGTTTACACAAAATTATGTTACCATCTATTTATCTAAAAAGAATATATAAATGTCATTAAGTCCATTATCATTTGATTCTACTGAAAATTTTAGAAAAAAATTATTAGTAAAAAATCTACAACCATATAATAGTGATGGTTTTACTCCTGCGTCACAACCAGGGCAAAGCGAAGTTATTATAAATGATATTGGTGTTATTGATTCTCAAGAGGTAGAGGTGATTGGTTCTGATGAAGGAAACTACGCTTATGTTAAAAACCAATATGGGCCTGAAGGTGGTTTTGGTGAGCCGAAATCTATTGATGACATTACTTTTATAAATTCTGTAACTAGTTTTAGTAATACTTTAAATTTAGATATGGGTCAAGGAATACCCGCCTTAGTCGGTAAAAGTCCATATAATACTTTTATTGCGTCATCATACAATCCATTTATATTATTAACAAGTCAAAACCCTCAAGGAGATAACGGTTCTCTATCTCAAGATTCTGATTTAGCGAGAATTGCTGCGGAATCACTTAAGACTGAGTTTGAATATCGAATAGCCGAAGAAACATATCAACAAACTATAGGTAGAGTAAACGCGATAGATGCGTTAACAGACCCATTTGATTTACTCGGTATCGTCACAGGTAATAAATCTATTATTGAGAGAGATTGGAAAATTTCAGTACCTAAGAGTTTAATTGGTAAAGGTTTAGACTTCATTAGTAGGGTTAGTGGTGTGTATTCACCATATTCGTGGATACCTGGTGATTACTTTAGTTCTGAACCGAAACAAATGTATTTAAATCAAATAGCCAATAAAATAACAGGTTTATTTGATAAGAGAGGTGTTTTAAAGTTACCCACCGAAAAGACGGGAATGCAAATATTCTTGGATAATACAGGTGGTGGACAACGTTCAAGACTTTTTCACGGACTTAGATTAAACCGTTATATACCTGATTATAATAAAAACTTCTTAACCGATTTATTTACAAAGGTACCTAAACAAAATTATTACGTAGGTAGTTCACAACAAGAAATGAGAGATGTTGTCGCACCTGCAGAGTCATTACCGTTAGATAGAGATGGTAATAAAACTCAAACACCCGTATATGGTTATGACGAGGTAGCTAAAATTTACGAAAACGAAGAAAAAGATAATCAATATAAATTTGGTTTAAATCAAACCTCAACATACGATGATGGGGGATTACAAGGAGGATTTACTTGGGTTTCACCAAAATATAAAGATAGGGCAGGACAAAAAGTTGGTAAAGGTGCTGAGTTTTTTGGTACTATTGATACGGATTGGAATGAACAAGGGGTTCAAAATACTTTTACCGCCACACAATCAGTAGATGGTTCCGGAAACTACCAATACACTAAGGGTTCTATATTAGATAATACACAAAAATTAATTAACGCGGCCGATGAGGTAGTGGGAGTTAGAAAACTACAACATGTTGGTAATGCTATCGACCAAGTATCAAAAGTGTTTCATGACGGTACGAGGGAACTAACAAAAGGTTCAAGAGTAATTGCCTATAAAGATGTTGATGGTGATATCGTTGGACAGGAGTATTGTCGTGTATTCACTAAAGACACTCCATATTACTCAATGGGTGATTTACAAAAAACTGAGGGAATTACAACCGCAAATAGACGATTTACTTACTCAGTGTTAGATAGTACATATAATTTAAACATTGCACCTATGAGGGGTAATGAGAGTACAAATATACAGGGTAATGATTTTAGTCCTAAAGGGGAAGGTGTTAAAAAATATATGTTCTCTTTAGAAAATTTAGCGTGGAGAACCTCAAGAAAAAAGGGGTTCACCTATCAAGACCTACCACATTGTGAGAGAGGACCTAATGGTGGCAGAATAATGTGGTTTCCACCTTACGATATGAAAGTAAGTGAAACAAACTCGGCGAATTGGAATACAAATGAATTCTTAGGTCGACCTGAACCAATTTACACGTATAATAATACAACAAGAAATGGTAATTTAAGTTGGAAGATTGTTGTTGACCATCCATCAATATTAAATGCTATTGTGGATAAAGAATTGGCGAATCAAAGTAATAATAATAAAGTGACAGGTATTGTGGATTCATTCTTTGCTGGTTGTAGAAAATACGACATATATGAATTAGCCTTAAGATATCCCCAATTTACTTATAATGATATTTACGAGATAATTGTTAACTCACCCGTACCTGAAGAAGTTAAGGAAAATTTTGATTTTATAAATCCTGGCGTACCTGGAGATGAGGAACCAGCAGTTGTTGATTATATTGATAAAGTTAAGGAGGATACATACGGGTTTTCATATTATTTTGATAATGATGTTCCTGGACCAACAGACGTTAAAATTACTACCTCTGATGAGTCTTACCAAACAACATTAACTAATTATATTGCTAAACAGACTAAATACAGTGAAAACGCCACGGCCGAAAATAAAGTGGGTGTAAATCAGTTTTATGAAGATAATATTTTAACTGGACCTGAAAAGGGTCCGTTACACAGTACTTTAAAATTTATCGAAGGAGTTGGAGAGGCTTTAAACGCCGGCTCTACAGTTGAAGTCTTATTACAAGGTTCGGCATCGTCACCTAATGATGTTGATTATAATAAATCTTTATCAAAGAGAAGAATCGATAGTGTTATACAATATATGTTACCATTAAAACCTTCAAATAGTGAAAAAACGTTACAACAATGGAAAGATGATGGTAAATTTATAATTAAAGAGGTTGCGTCGGGAGAACAGGTAACTATTAATGGTGTCGATTGTACACAAGAATTACCTGAAGCAGATAAAGTATTTTCACCACAGGCGATGGGTTGTAGAAGAGTATTTTTTAACAGTGTTGTTGAAACACCATATAAAGAGGAGGTTCAGGTAACTGATGAAGAAAAGACGGTACCCACAAAAGATACTGTAACGGAAACTGTTACTGAGGAACCAATTAAATATAAAGACCCAACAACAACCGAAAAACAAAAACAAGAGGTAGCGAAGATAATAGTTAGAAAATTATTGACTGAGTGTGATTACTTTAATTTGGTGAAGGAAAGTTCACCGATGGTTTATAGTGGTATAAAGGAAAAAATAAAGTACTTCCAACCAGCATTTCACTCTATTACACCTGAAGGTTTAAATTCAAGACTTACTTTTTTACAACAATGTATTAGACCTGGTGATACTATACCTGTAATAGGTGAAGATGGTAGACCAACTGAGTTTAATGCGAAGAATACATCATTTGGTGCTCCACCAATATGTATATTAAGAATTGGTGATTTCTACCATACTAAAATAGCAATTAATCAAATATCTATCAGTTATGAACCATTAACTTTTGATTTAAATCCTGAAGGAATAGGTGTTCAACCGATGTTAGCAGACATTAATATGTCATTTTTCTTTATAGGTGGGCAAGGATTAAAAGAACCTGTAAATAGATTACAAAATGCGCTTTCATTTAATTATTATGCTAATACAGAGGTTTATGATGATAGGTCTGTAGTTACAGAACAGAGGGACGAATTAAATCAAGAGATATGGGAATCTATAGAAAGTAATGTGGTTTTTGACGGTAAAGATAATATACCAACTAATGATATCATACCAACTAAAGGTGTTACGATTGGTACTATTAAAACTGACGAATTAACCACTTATCCTACAACTACCGCAACTACGACTAGTGGTCAAACCTCTTTTAAAACAATAATGGCAACTGCAGTTGAGGATGTTAAAAATTATGCAAACTCAATTACAGAATCACTTACCCAAGTAGCAAATACTTACTCAATAGATGGTTTGGCTTACTTTACGGACGAAAGAAATTATACTGACGGTAAAACATTAGGTTACTATACCGATGGATTTACAGGAGACACTAAGGTCACTAAACTATTCGGTAAACCAAAAGAAGATGAGTTACAAAATAAAGTAAATAATCTTTTTGATGAAATAATTGATGATGTGAATAATGATAATTCACCATTACTCAAAAAGATAGGTAATAAGAATTTTACAAATGCCGATATAGATTTATATAAATTTAACATAATCACTTTGATTAATGAAGTTAAACCAAATTACATATCAGATTATATGAGTGTTATGCCAAAAGTTGTGAATAACCAATTAAGTCTAATCGAAACCATAGATAAAATAAGTTTTGTAATGACTAATACAGATGGGTTTGCGGATAAGGCCAGAAATGTACAACAAGAATTAGAGGCAACCGATAGTGTTGATAAAACTTCTAAAAACGCAAATAACACATACGAAGAAATGGAAAATGATATGGTGACTTTAAGTACTGACCTACAAGAGTTTTATGACCAAATATTTGACGATAATAAAAAGTTAGTAGAAAAATCATTTAAACCTGATTATTCATTTTCGATTGAATACCAAGATGAGGGTCAATATTACTCTCGTTTTATGAATGCTATGTATCAAAAAATATTAAACGATAAAGACACGGTTATATTAAAACTATTAAATGATAGGTTAAGCGATATTAATAAATGGGATAGGTATGTTAATAATCTTGTCGATGACTTACAAAAAGACTATGAAAAAGTACAAAGAAAAACTGAAAGAGAGTTAGATAGATTTAGTAAACGTAGTTCAGTTAGGAAGTTTAACGACTATTCACCATTTACTAAAGAAAAAGAAAGGATATTTTATTATATGAACGTACCTAAAGAGAACATAAATTCAGTTAGAGATGGGTACTTTAACGAACTGTATTCTGGATTAAATAAAGGGACCGCAGAATCATACAACGGAAAAGTAACATTTAATTAATTATGAGATATTGGAACAGATATACCGACTTTTTAGTTAACGGACAACAATCAGTAGTTCCGTTTGTTAGAATACCTTCAAAACCTTCGGATAAAAGATTTATTTTTAGGACTGGTCGTAGTAGGTTAGATAAACTAAGTTATGAGTTTTATGAATCACCGTATTTTGGTTGGTTAATATTAGCCGCGAATCCACAGTATGGAGGTTTGGAGTCTAATATTCCTGATAACGCTCTACTTTTTATACCATTTCCCCTAACAAATTCTTTACAGGACTACAAAGCGGCAGTGGAACAACATTTCTTCTACTATGGCAGATAATAAATTTTTCGGTAACGATAAGGTCTATGTTCAAACCGAATATGATAATGTTGTACTAATTGACCCTAACAAAGTTGTCAACTCTGACGGTACGGTTCAAGAACGCAATATCAAACAAGAAAATTTAATAACTTACGCAAACTTAGAAGCAAGAGTAATACCGAGAACGAAATTGGCTATTGGGTCCAATTACTCGGATAGTGTTAAAAATGTGGGGGTAGCTCAATTAAAGGTTAACTTTATGGAGGGTAATCCACAAAATCAAAAAGAACCCAATGTTAACTTAGGGGGTAAAGACTCTGAAGACCCAAAATATTTTGATTCTACATGGACTGACCAATTTTTACCTGGACAAAATAATAAAATGGAAAATGACATTTTTAGTTCGGGAAGAGGTGTTGATACACAATTATTAGGTATTACCCGAATTAACATAAAAATGAATCCTGCATTTGTTCCTACAGTTACTATTGAAATGACTGATGTTCAGGGAAGAGTTTTATTTGAAAGGGGTGATAAGTCACCGTATTCGATATTCATGAATTTACCATACCCAATTTTTATTTTAACGGTAAAAGGTCATTATGGTAAAGCGATTAAGTTAGAGTTAATGTTAAAAGATTTTAACGCCAGATTTGAACCTTCAGACGGTAGTTACAAAATAACAACCTCATATGTTGCTAGGTCACACGCCTTTCTAAAAGATACGTTATTAGATTATCTATACACTACACCACATATGTACCCAAAAAGTTATGAACTTGAAAACGTCAAGGGGGTACCTGCGGGAGGTACAGTTGCAATTGATAAGATTGATACCACTAAAGGAATGGAAAAAATAAAAGAAGTGTATTCTTTATATAAGGCTAAAGGTTTAGTTGATGAAGATTTTCCAGAAATTACTCTTAATCAAATGAGAATGAGGTTAGAGTACTTTAATCGTTATGTTATGGAGGCGTATTCTAAAGAAGATATGTCAGTTTTAACTAATATTGTTAATTATGAGAGAGCCATTACGAAATATAGAAGAAGTCTTTATCCTGATGTTGGTAAAAATTGGTATAATCAGTTTATTGATAGGGGTCAAATCTATATTTTAAAAGATACTAAAGCTACCGTGTTGTACGGATTAAATCCTGACCTTGATGAACAAGGACGTAGAACCGCAATATCAAAATTAAAAATTGCGATTGACGAAGGTAATAAATCATTACAAGATAACCCAACGTTTTTTCTTCCTGGTACTTATGAGATAGAAGGTAAATCAAATCCTTCAAAAATTGCGGTTAACATTAAAGCTAGTGACTTAATAGAAGATATTACGGACCCAGAGGTAATAGATTATAAGGCAACATATATTAAACGTAAGGGTAATGAACCGACAGAAGACGAATTAAAAGAGTTTGAAGGGAATATTAAGGCTGCGTTTGAAGTTTCAGCTAAAAGTTATAAAATTGGTAAGGACGGTGAATTACAAGAAACTGATAACCCTTCAGTACTTATTGGTTTTGGTGGTGTTTTTAAAAGTGCTAACTTTCAAAATGGTAGTTTTTTGGCTAAATTAGCAAAAATTGATACCTCATTTAAAAGATTAAAGGAAGAGATTGAAATAAAATTATCTGAGGCATTAGCTAAAAAAATTGTAAGTTCAGATGTGGGATTAGGATTTAATCCAACAATGAATAATGTCTTAGCGGTTATATGCGCAAACGCTGAGGCGTTTTATAGATTAATGGATGAAACCCATAGAAGGGCGTGGGACGTTAGAGATAATCCGGTGAGGTTAACTGCGATTTTTGAAAAGGAATTTGGTGTTGATGCGTCTAAAGCTTCATTAAAGACTGTGAAAGTTGATGGTAAAGCGCCTACTTTACAAAATAGTCAAATAGTTTATCCGTGGCCACAATATTTTATTGAAGAGACGGTTGATAACAAAACCGAATACACTCTAACCTATCCGGGGGACCCCAAAGTGGTTAATACACTACAAGGGTGGAATCATAATCTTTGGCCTGAAATACAATTTACTGAGGAATATATTACTGCGTCTTTAGAAAAAGACAAACCTAATATTAATATAAATTATGGTAATGAAACCCAAGTCACTAACTATATTGGAATAAATTCAGTAGAATTCCCGTTCGATAATTCGCCATATACCAACGAAGAATATGTTTCATTTTTCTATGAAATATTTGAAAGAACCTACTTAGGGGCTAACTATAGTAAAGTAGTTAGAAATAATAATTTTAGAAAAACGTTATATAACGTATTAGCGGATTTTGAATCATCTAACATAAAAGATGGTGTAGATAACATTCCTGAATTAATGAAAATACTAAAGGAATTTAAATTTAATGCGTCAACTTTTAATCAATACCTTTTATCAATTTCTAATAATGGTGAAGGTAGTTATTTTGCCAGAAAGGTGAGAGACATATATACTCAAAATTATATAAAAGGTTATATTGAACACGATTTTGGTATCTACAGTCAAGAAAGTATGAATACAAATTCGGTTGAGGTGATATCATCAACAGAGTCAGTAAAAGATTTAGAAACTTATATAACGGGAACGTCATCAAATGCTACTACGTTAATGGATGTATATCCGTTTAATAATCTTAAATGGTTAAAAGAAAACATTTCTAACGGTAAAGATATATCAGATATTGACAGGGCTAATAGTACTACTGGTGTTATGAATTTTAATATTCTTAAAAAGAGTATTGCGACGTTTGATGACCAATCATCTGATGATGTAAGATATAAAAATAATTTTATCACTTATTACCAATACGATAAAAACTACCCGTCAAATCCAAATCAAAACACTAGTAATAATAGCGATAGTACTCAGTATCAAACAAATGCTCAGGTTAAGGATTACTATTTAAACAGAGAAAATAAAGATTTTTATTTAACGGAAAGTCCGATAGATTATGGAACCGATTACGATACCGCAACAAACAATTTAACAACAATACAGACAACGTCTCTATTGAATACGCCTTATTTTACTAATGCGATATTGAAAGGGGTGTCAGGAGAAACAAATCAAGAGGTAAATCCTTATGTTGGTTTAGGTTATATATATTTGAATTCACTACCACTACCTACATTAAGTGAGAAATATTTAACAAAAAACACTAGCGATGCTGGTGTTGATACTGTAAAATGGGGAGATAATATTTATGCGGGTTTAAGTAAGTTCGCGGCTCTCCATAAAATACCTTACCTTTGGTTATTAAAGTACGGTTCAATATGGCATAGATACAAAGAAGATAAAGTAGGTAATGGAGATATTCTTGATGGGATATGGAAAGATTTTGATTATGTTAATGCGTATGACCCAATTACTAACGATATAAATAAAGTTTATGATGTACAAAACTATACGGGAGGGAGTACAACCTATGTTCCCCAAAAAACTGAAGTAGTTCCTGTATTTATACCCAACATATTAGACCCAACACTTCCTGGTACATTAGTTAACTTTAACAAACAACTTACTAAAAATGGATTTTATCCTAAAGTGGTAAATGACACTTACAAATTCTTCACAGGTAAATCACCTTTAACGGGGTATACAAACACCGAAATGAATGACTTATTTAATAATGGTAAATTTAAATTAGGTAAATCACAAAGTAATTTTTTACCACCGGGATATGACCAAGATAACGTACTTAACACTTTAAATTATGATAGTTACTACCAGTACTTTGATATTGAGGGTAATATTAGTTTTGATTTTAATTTTACAGTTTCGGGTGAAAATACCACTTCACCAAAGATGTTAATAATACCGTCTTCAGGTTATTTAAAGTTTACACAAGCCCAAAGAGAGTGTCTAAATTCACAAAACCACTTAACCCAAAGTATAGATATCAATAATAAATCTATCCAAAATGGTAATGTTAGGTCATTGTGGGCATCATCTAATTACGGATATTATAATAATGAATGGATAAGAAAACCCAAGACAAATCAATATATTAAAGTTATTGATACAGGGGATACTCAACAAAATGCGTTTAATATTATTAATAAAAATAATGATAACCCATATAAATCTATTGAGGAAATTTTTGCAATTTTCTCTAAAGAGATGTTAGATGAATTTGAAAAACACTTTTTAAACTTTTGTAAAAAAGATAAGGACTATGAAGACATAGTATTTAATCCATCCACACCTAACGATGACGAGTACTTAGGGGCGTTTAATATTGAGTACAATTATAATATTGAAAAAGTAATGAAAAGTTTACTCATTATTGATAAACCTGAACTAACAGATAATTCAATAAATGATGTTAAGAGTATTTCTGATAATCAAATGGAGCAATTTGTTAACTTAAATAAAACTCAAATACAGGAAAGAGATATTATATTAAAAATAGGTAACCCAGGGAGATTTAATAGACGAGTGTTTGATTCATTCTCATCCATTGAAAATATTGTTCCAATAGACCCAATTGACTTTAGTTATTATAGAGAGAATACTGTTCCAACTGCGACAAACTCGACTACATTGGCTGCTAGCCAAGGAACATTCCCTGAAGTATGGGATGAATTATATTTACGTGTTGGTATGTATGAAGACTTTGATTTAATGTATAGTGATAATGGTTCCTTTATTACTGATTTTTTTCCTGTTATGGATATTCAGTTTACTAAAGAAAATGTTAGAGATTTGTCACAAATTATTAAAGTTTTTGCAACACAAAAAATGAATGACAATAATTTAACTAAGAGTGATTTTCAACAAACATTTGATGATTTTATGTCAGGTCAGGTAACATTTCAAAATGACATGTTAAACCAAATTTTTACTAATTTAAATAAAACGTTACCGTCAGTTAAAGTAAACAATACTCAATCAAGAATTTCTAAATTAGACGATAAGGAAGGTGCTTTAAAAACTGAATTATGGGAAACATTTAAAAACTTTAATGATAGGTGGATATCAGGTCAAGATGTTAAGAATAAAACATTGTTTGAGCAATTTCTATTTTTGGATAAGGCGAATAGACCTATTGGTGATAAGGTAATCATTAATATTAATCAATTAAGAGGGTTTTTAAAAAGTAATTTAGCTCAAACTAGTGTGTTGGACTTAATAGGTAGTATTTTAGAAAAAAATAATTTTATATTTATGCCCACACCATCTTATGCTAATTTTTATGGTAGAAACGAAAGAGTAAAAGAAGGTATGCCTAATCCGGCGTTTAGTGATGTTGCTAATAATACTTTTGGAACATTTTTAGAAGTCGACACTCACACGTCTGAACCTAAATTATTGGCAATATATGTTGGTAAACCCGCAGAAAAATTAAACACATCACCTGAAAACGATAATTATTTATACGGGGACGATTCTTTTGATATATCAATACCGTCACAAAGTGGAGTTAGAGCAACCGAAGATGGTGTCACCAATTTCTCAGATAGGAATAAAGTTGTCGCATTTAATGTGGACTTTGGGGTACAAAATCAAAGTATATTTAAATCAATCAATATTGATATGTCTCAAAGAAAAAATATAGCACCAACGTTTCAAGTACTCGCGGATATGGGTGCTCAGGCCGATGGGCAAAAAGTGGCTCAACAGTCGGTAAGTTTATATAATTTTTATAAAGCGGCTAGTTATAATTGTAGTGTTACATCTATGGGTAACGTTATGATTCAACCTACAATGTATTTTAATTTAAGGTATGTTCCAATGTTTTATGGTCCTTATTTAATAACAAGTGTAACTCATGATATTACTACTAGAGATTTTCAAACGAGTTTCGAGGGGGTACGTATGTCAAAATACTCACTAAAAATGCCTAATGGATTAATATCTAGTGTTAACCGAGAAATTGTACAAAACTACTTATCAGAAGTTAGAAGAATACCCACACTTGCGGGTTCCACTGCAGATACAGTTACTAGGTCAACAGATATAAAAAATAGTTCAACCAAGAGTGGGGCAAAAACACAAATTGCTGACAATCAAAAATGTGTTGCTGTACAAAAAATTAATAAACCTTATGTTGATATTACACGAAAAAGTATTACTCAGACTAAATTTAAAACTTTAATTGACGGAAGTAGTAATCTAAATGAGAATGTAAAACAATTTATTTTTGGGGTTGGTTATGTTGAAAATGGTAAGGGCACTAATGTGGAGAGTATAAATAATAATCACTTCAATTTAAAAAACCTTAAAGAAAACGCTAGATGGACAATTAACTTTGAAGAACAAGTCTGTGTAAATGATACTAATTATGCAGTACCTTACCTCTCATTTAAATCGCCAGGAGATTCAATTAAATTCATGAATCAAGTATGTTCACAGTATGAACAAATAATTGATGCATTTTTAGTTAATACAACAATAAATGGTAATTTACCTAAAACATTTGCATACTTATGGTATTATACCTTTAGATTTACTACTATGGATAAAGAATTGACTGCGGGTAGTAATATCGATGATTCGATTATTGCGTCAGTTAATCATGATTTAAATGCGAATAGCGTATCAAAACAACTTTTTGATAAAGCTGAGTCGGTTTTTAAATCTAAAATAAACACTTGGAATAGAAACTAATTTAAGAAAAAGGGCATTTATCGTATATTTATAAATAAAAGATTATGGATACTAAAGCATTATTAGACCAGTTTTTGTCAAAAGACACTAGAATAACTGAAAAAAATACGGGTAATGGTTACAAAGAAGTTTGTGATTTAGACACTGGAGATTGTTATACCGTAAGAATGAGAGATGGCCTTATAGAAAGAGTTGATAATTCTATGAAACTAAATAGGACTTTAAGAGTTGAAACACCTCACGGGGTAAAAACACTCTTGAACGGTTAAAAAAAATACAAAATGTCTGTAGATAAGAAAATATTAGAAGAGATAAGCAAATATAATAATATTAACAAATATATTAGCGAGCAAGAAACTGATTTACCTGAACCAATTGAAGGTGGAGGCGAAGATGTTGATTTAGAAGGTTCCGAACTTGATATTGACGATGTACAACCTGTCGATGTTGAGTCTGACCCTGAAGTAGAAGTTGTGGGTGAGCCAACATCTGAATTAAGTGGTGAAGAAAGTGGTACTGAAGAATTAGATATCACTGATTTAGTGACGACTCAAAAAGATATGTCTACCAAACAAGAGGAGTATATGGATAGTATGATGGATAGGTTAAATGACCTTACTTCTAAATTATCTGATATGGATAAAATATTAGTCAAAATTAATAGTTTAGAAGATAAAGTAGATAAGTATCGTCAAAAATCTCCTGAAGAAAAATTACAATTAAGAAGTTTAGACAGTTATCCGTATAATCAAAAGTTAACTGATTTCTTTATGGACAAAGGTCCTGATATGGAAAAAACGGGTAAAAATGAATATGTTTTAACTTCCGATGAAGTTGAAAATTATACTGATAGAGATATTAAAGACTCATTTGACGCACCATTAGAAAACGAATATTAATACCCCTTATATAATTTTTATAAAAACACTAAAAGACCATTTCGATGGTCTTTTTTTATTTGACTTAATGACTTTCTTTGTTATATTATAATTGAGTAAACGATAAATAAATAATAACAGAGAAAAAAGAAAAATTATGGCAAATGCATTAGACGCAGTATTAGCTCAGTACGAGAAGAATACTTCAAAATCAAACAATGGAAAACAATCTATCTCTCAAGAAGATAGACTAAAACGTTATTTCACGACTTATTTACCAAAAGGTACAAGTTCGGGACAAAAAAGAGTACGTATCCTACCAACACCTGACGGGTCATCACCTTTTAAAGAAGTGTGGTACCACGAAGTACAGATTGACGGTAAATGGACAAAACTATATGACCCAGGAAAGAATGACGGAGAACGTTCACCTCTTACAGAGGTCTACGAAGAACTAATCTCAACAGGTAAGGAATCTGACAAAGATTTGGCGAGACAATATCGTCCACGTAAATTCTATATTGTAAAACTTATTGATAGAGATAATGAAGACCACGGACCTAAATTTTGGAGATTTAAAGATAACTACAAACAAGAGGGTATCTTAGATAAAATCATTCCAATATGGAAAGCTAAGGGAGATGTTACCGACGCGAATGAAGGACGTGATTTAATGGTTGAATTATCAAAGGCTAAAACACCTAAAGGTATTGAATATACGGTTGTACAGACAGTTATGTATGACGACCCATGTCCAATACACTCAGATAAGACTCAAATGGATGAGTGGATGAATAATGAGTTAACATGGCAAGATGTTTACGCACAGAAACCTGTGGAGTACTTAGAGGCGATTGCAAGAGGTGAAACACCTGTTTGGAGTTCTGACTTAAAGAAATATGTTTATGGTGACGACTCTTCTGAAGTGGTATTAGGTGGTTCAAATGAATCAACTAAAACTGAGGAAACAACTGACCCGCAATCAAATATGGGTGTGGACACAGACTTACCATTTTAATAACAACTAACATGATGGTGGTAACGACAGTAATGTCGTTACCACCTTTATCAAATTAAAAAATATGGCAATAAAGAAAAAAGATTTTAGTAGTATAAAGAAGAAGTTTTCTACATCCGCAAAATACAAACCACAAAGGTTTTTAGATTTGGGTGAAGATTTCTTAGATGCGGTTGGATTACCTGGACCTGCAATTGGTCATTTAAATATGTTTTTAGGACATTCAGACACGGGTAAAACAACGGCTTTAGTAAAGGCGGCAGTTGACGCACAGAAAAAAGGTATTTTACCTGTGTTTATAATTACCGAACAAAAATGGTCATTTGAACACGCTAAGTTAATGGGGTTTGAATGTGAAGAAGTTGTCGATGAAGAAACAGGTGAATTAGATTGGGATGGGTTCTTTATTTTTAATAATAATTTCAATTATATTGAACAAATAACTGATTATATCAATGAATTATTGGATGCTCAAAGTAAGGGTGAATTAGAGTATGATTTACTTTTCTTATGGGATTCAGTAGGTTCGGTACCATGTAAGATGACCTTTGATGGTAAAGGAGGTAAACAACATAATGCGTCCACATTAGCGGATAAAATAGGTATGGGTATCAACCAAAGGATATCAGGTTCACGTAAGGCGGATTCTAAGTATGAAAATACTTTATTAATAGTTAATCAACCATGGGTGGCTTTACCTGACTCACCATTTGGTCAACCCAAAATTAAGGCTAAAGGTGGAGAATCAATATGGTTAAACTCATCATTAGTGTTTTTATTTGGTAATCAAAAGAATGCTGGAACAACAACTATATCTGCGGTTAAGAACAAAAGAAAAGTAAAGTTCGCTTCAAGAACAAAAATATCAGTAATGAAAAATCACATCAACGGATTAGGATATGCTGATGGGAAAATAATTGTAACCCCACACGGTTTCTTAGCAGGTAAGGAAAGTAGTGAAGAAAAAAAATCAATTGAAAAATACAAAGGTGAACAATCTGAGTATTGGAAAGAAGTCATTGGAGTAGAAGGTGACTTTAAGTTAGAAGAAGAAAAACAAGAAGTGTAACAATTTAACGCATAAAAAGTGGTTAAAACATTATTAATTGACGGAAATAATTTATTTAAAATAGGTTTTCATGGAGTTAGAGATTTCTACCATGAGGGTAAACATATTGGAGGTATCTATCATTTTGTCAATACAATCAAAAAGTTTCTTAATGAACACAATCATGATAAAGTAATTGTGTTTTGGGACGGGGAGAATAACTCGTCCCAAAGAAAACTTATTTCACCAGACTATAAGGGTAATCGTAAGCAAACTTTAAATGAGGCTAAAAAAGAATCGTTTGAGTGGCAAGTACAACAAGTTAAAGCTTATCTTGAAGAAATGTTTATCAGACAAGTTTCTGTTAAAAATACTGAAAGTGATGATTTAATTGCGTATTACTGTCAAATATCTGAAAACGAGTATAAGACCATATATTCTTCAGATAAAGACCTTACACAACTTATATCGGACAAAGTGGAGGTGTACCAACCAATGAAGAGAATAACCCTTAAAAATGGAGATTTAGTCCCTTTAAAGGACATATCTATCCCTCACCAAAACATATCGACATTTAAGATTATATCAGGAGATAAATCCGATAATATTGATGGAATTCGTTATATGGGAGAAAAAACATTTGTTAAGTTATTCCCTGAAATAGTTGATAGTGTCGTAACTATTGATGATATTTTAAAACGTGCAGAGGAACTACATAAAAATGATAAAGACAATCGAGCATTACAAAATTTACTCTCAGGTAAAACTAAAAGAGGAATTTATGGTGAAGAATTTTTTATAATAAATAAAAAACTCGTAGATTTGTCTCAACCATTATTAACTGAAGACTCAAAAGAAATAATTGAACAGTACCATACAGAAAATTTAGACCCTGATGGTAGAGGTTATAAAAACTTAATGAGGATGATGATGAAAGATGGAATTTTTAAGTATCTACCAAAACATGACAACGCGTGGGTTGAATTTTTAACCCCTTTTATGAAATTAACAAGAAAAGAAAAAAGAAGATTTAAAACTAAAAAACGTTTAATATGAAAGAAAAAACAGAAACAACCAAATTAGAGTTCTTAATGACTCTAAACAACAACTTTGTTGTACAGAGGTACTTTAATGTTCGTGGGTACAATCCTAAGGCGAGAGGGAGTGTTGAACTTTATGAGGTAAT
>Ga0098049_1000452_pt1 | contig 16917 bp, 39 predicted proteins | sample 13BtaG_FD_92582 | JGI IMG/M metagenome (GOLD analysis project Ga0098049, IMG submission 92582) | Marine viral communities from the Subarctic Pacific Ocean - 13B_ETSP_OMZ_AT15268_CsCl metaG | ecosystem: Environmental > Aquatic > Marine > Oceanic | place: Subarctic Pacific Ocean | collected...
AATGGTGACTCCGGTGTCATGCAATTTGTGTCTTGGACATGGAATTGGGTAGCAGAAGAGTATGATCTACCATTATGGGACACTTGGGTAGTGATGTATCGTGACAAACCATATACCGAACAGAGGACATCTAAGTCTGATGTTGGTTTTAGTTTTACAAAAGTACAATTCACGCCTTATTACAACATAATGATGGCATCAATTTTAGCAGAGGACATATATGGCAAAACTCAATGGAGAGATTGGTCATCAAGTGAGTTCTGTTGGGGTGATGTTTATAAGTGGCAAAGACTTTGGGAAAAAGAATCTAGCTAAATAAAAAATCATTAACATAATTTGGTAGACTATGTTATGTCTTACGGAAAAAGCAAAATAGGATCAGATACTTGGTGGCAATCAAAGATAGATCAAGGTGTCATAAAGCAAAAACCAAATGCTAAATTATGTTTATTTTGTGGAAGAGTTTTAGGTACAAGTGAAAATGTAGCTTGTAACAATTGTTGGAGTAAAAGAAATGCGTAAATATTTTAAGAAGTTATATTTAAATGTTAAAGATAGAATAGAATTTTATTATGAATTATATAATTGGGAAAAATCACAGAAAGGGCTGCCGTTATTGGTAGCACAAGAGGAGGAATAATGTACAATCCATGGGAATCATTTAACGAAGATGATGAGAATTACGAGGCTATTAACGATGATATTGATTTTGATGAAAAGCTCTTAAGAAAATTTGAGAGTCATCCACCAGATCTGGTAAAAAATATTATATCTAAAATGTATAAGAGTTTAGATAGCCAAGATTGGTATAAAAGTTTTGCAAAACTAAGAGATAAAGATCCTAATGCACAACCTGAATTTTTAGAATTTAGTGATGAGGTCTTATATGAATTTGCTAGAGATTGTGTATCACAAGAAGAATTAAATACATTTTTAGGTTTTATAAAAGATGATGATGAGATGGTAGAGCTTTACAAGTTATTAGATGTGTTTGGCTTTTTTAATAAGCAGCTTAAATACATAGAGACTATTGATGATATGTTTGAGGATCTTGATGGATAAAGATTTTCAAAGAGCTGAGTCTGAGAACTGCGAATTTTGTAAAGCAACATCATTTGTAGATTGTAGTCCTGATTGCCCTACGAATTATGAAATGTTTGGCAAGGGTTTACCTGAGCCGTTAAGGGGAATGATAACTATAGAGTTGCTGAAACAAGCAGAGTGGATCTATGAGAAAAAACAAGCTGATTGGTATGACAGCATGCTCTTAGAACGAGTAGAGAGTGTTATGAGAGATTGGCCTAACTTTATCGAATTTGTCGATCTTTTAAATACATTACACTTCTTTAGATCAACCAAGGATGTAATTGAATACATAAAACATCCTGCAAGTAAACAGTGGGCTTATTTAATTTGGATAGAGATGGGTAGTCCCAAAGTTGAGGGAAGTAAAGCCTATTCAGACTTTTTAAGTAGATTAGCTAATTACAAAGAAACGGAGAGCGAGGAGGAATAGTGGCAGGTCAAATTAGAAAACCTAATAACAGAGAATTTGATATACGAGATGATGAGACCTATTCAGATTGGAAAAGGCGTAAATCTGAAGAAGAAGGTAGAAGTCCTGGAATGGGGCAGAAAAATAAAAAAGATACTTCTAATTGGTCAGAGGCGCAAAAGCGTGGTCGTAGATCTCGAAACAAGGGCATGAGAAAGCAGAATGAGGCTAGGAAACAATTAAGAGTACCTAACGCAAGGTTTAGATCAAACATGGGTAATGAGGAAAACTGGCGAGGCGAATTAAGATTTGAAGTAAAAGCAGGCAAACAAGTTGAAACTGTTTGGAAGAAATTTATCAAAATGGAAGAACAGTCAAATTCTAATCAAGCTGAATTTGGAAGTGATAGTAAACCTTTTGTAGGTGTCTTAAAACCTGATGGTACTACTGATGGGTTAGTCATGTTTAGAATTTCAGATATAGAGAATGTTGTTACAGGATTTGTAATGAATTGGGAAGAATACCAAGAGTAATGGCAGTAATACCAATAGTAGTTTTTCACGACAGAGCTTTACTTCAAAAAGATAAAGATTGGGCATATGCGACTGAGTGCAGCATAGCATGGGTTGATGATGAAGATCTGGTTACAAAAGATGATCGACTTAAGAATCAAAAAGACTTTGATGACACAATGATCTTAGACATTAAAAAGATGTTAGATGTATTACAAGATGGTCCTAAAAAAAATACAGATGGGTTTTTTATACTATGAGTGATCCAAAACAAACAGGTTTTAAACTACAAGAAAGAGCTAGAAAACTTTTAAGAGTTCCAGATCGTGAGTTTGGAGCATCTAACTTAGATGAAGAACTTTGGAATTCATCAATACAATTTGAAGTTAAAAGTGGTAAGCAAATTAATACTATTTCAAATCATTTTTTTAGAATCGAAAACGAGGTAATCGAAAAAATAAATAAGACACAAGGGGCGACAAACGACAAACCATTTGCTATGATATGTATGCCAGCAGGTACCGGAGATGGTATCTTTATGGCACGACTCACAGATTTGGAAAAGATTGTTGCCGGTCTTTTAGAAAATTGGGAAAAGGAGAGAGAACAAAATGGCATGGATCAAGAGTGATGAATCATTATCACAACATCCTAAGGTCGACCTATTAGCTGATAAGCTAAATCTACACCCTGCACAAGTTGTAGGACACCTACACTATTTATGGTGGTGGGCTTTATCTTATGCAGATAATGGTGACTTAACTAGGTACGAGACTATGGTCGGTAAAGCTGCACAATATGATGGGGACAATGATGAATTTATTGACTCCATGGTATGTTGTGGTTGGTTAGATCGAACTAAGACTAAATTAACAATACATGATTGGACTGAATATCATGGTGCGTTGTTAGAGACAAGAGCTAAATCATCCGAAAGAAAAAGGAAAGAGAGAGCTGTCAAAGAGGAAGAAGTAAAAGATCCTCAAACCAAAGCAGAAAAAGCTGCTATATTTCAGTCAATTGTAGAAGTTTGGTTAGGTAAACCATATTCAGAGTGTAAGAAAGATATTACATCTGATGCCAGAAGTAGAATAAACAGAGCTGTAAAGGTTTTAGCACAACAGGGTGCGACACCGGAGGAAATTGAAAAAAGAGGCTTTAATTATTTTGTTACATACGGAGATAGACCTACACCACAAGCATTATCAGGAAATTGGCCTCAGTTAACTGAAGCAAGAACTGATAAGGACAGAAAACAAGCTAAAAAACAAGTTAACACTGCTATAAACAATTATGAATTAACGCAGTGGGTACAATCAGATGATTAGGAGAGAATATGACAAAGGATCAATGGGCTAGTTGCGTTCAAGTAATGAAACTAAAGTGGCCTAATTTTAGTTGGCAGAATGACACTATTATTTCTGCTTACGAATCACTAAAGAATATAGAAATTTATTATATAGAAAGATCAATAGAGCAATCTTTTAAGAGTGGAGCCGACTTTCCACCAAGCCCAAGTAATATTTATGCAAGTGCTATGGAGATAGCCAGATATGATATACAAGAGTCCCCTGCCTTACCAATGGAGAAAGGTATTAAGTTAAAAGATTATTTATTGAGTATGAATTATGAAAGTTTTGCTCATGCTATGTTTGAGGCTAGTAGAAAAAGATTCTTAGCAGGTAAGAGCGAAAAACATGAAGATTTTGATTACACAAAAGAGTGGTCAGATGGTGGGAAAGAGGAGTGGTTAGCTCATAGTGGTTTAGCTGCTGCCAAGTTCTCACAAGTATTAGAAAACATAGAGGAGGATAACAATGGCATTTCCTAACGAAGTCACTTTAAGTGGCACACTTGCGAATGTTGAGATGAAACAAGCCAAGTCTGGTAACTTTTACCTTACAGGTGGACTAAAAGTTTACCAAGGTAAAGATAAAGATCCTGCATGGTATGACATCATCGCATTTAACAATGATCGAAACAATTTAGCAGATCACTTAGCAGATTGTTTTGGTGGAGAAACAAGAAGTTTACCTGTGATCATTAAAGGTAAATTAGAACAAAGCACATATGAAAATCAAGAAGGAAAGAATGTTAAATCTTACAAGATTATTGTAGATGAGGCAGCGGTATCAGTTGTATTTGGTCCGGTATCTATTCTTTCAGGATCTAATAGCGTACAACAACCTATAGCCAAGCCAATGGGAGAAGTTGCGCCAGGTGAGATACCTTTCTAAATGAAATTAGAATATGTAAAACTTCACGAAATTGAAGAGGCAGATGTAAATCCAAAAGATCATGACATTGGAGAAATCTATATGTCAATGAAAAGATTTGGGTTTACTGAGCCACCTGTGAGGAATGAAACAACAGGAAAACTAGTAGCAGGGCATGGTCGCATTGAAACATTAAAGGTTTTAGAGGGCGAAGACATAACCAAGCCACCAGTAAACATCAAACTTGATGAGGATGGTAATTGGTTGATACCTGTTATAGCCGGAATACACTTTAAATCAGATGATGAGGCAAAAGCTTATCTTATTGCATCAAATCGTTTGACTGAGATAGGTGGATGGAAAAGCGAAGAACTGATAGATCTCTTACAAGATGTTGCTGTAAGCACAGAGGATTTAGCCGGTACAGGTTATCAATTAGAGGACATAGAAAATATGCTATCTGATCTGGAGAGTAAGATTTTTGTTGAAGAAGAAATAGATGAGGCTGAAGATGAAACTACAGTTAGGTTTAAATTTGGTCGATATAAATTTGGTGTTGATGCCGACTACTTTTATGAATGGGAGGCCAAGAAAATAAAAGAATTAGGCACTAACAGTCCCCAAGCGTTGACTGATTATATCAAACAACAATTGGGGCTATAGGGGGTGCATGGAGTAGCATTGAGGGTTTTTTTCCTAATTTCACTCAATGAACGAGAGTTCGATTCTCTCCACCTCCACTAGGGTAGACTAAATTAAACTAATATATGGTGTACTAGTAGAAATTATCTACCCTTAAGTTTGCTAAGTAAGACCAAGAAAGTCTTGGCTAGGGTAAAACCTAATTTTATTTAAGTAATGATTGAATAATTTTTATTGTACAAACTTAGCAATGATGGTGGGAGACAGCCACAATTACTTAAATGTAATTTAAGAGGTTGCTTAGGGGCGAAAGCCCCTGTCCACTTTAAAATTAGGAGGAATAAAATGGATTTGATACACGGAAATGCATTAGAAGTACTAAAAGATTTTGCTAAAGAATCAATTGATATGGTTATTACATCACCACCATATGACAAGCTTAGAAATTATAAAGATATAGATCAATTCGAATTTAACTTTATTGCAGATGAATTAGTAAGAATACTAAAACCTGGAGGAGTCATAGTATGGATAGTGGGAGATGCAACTGTAAATGGCACTGAAACTGGTACAAGTTTCAAACAAGCTCTATATTTTAAATCTAAAGGTTTAAATTTACACGACACAATGATTTTTGCTAAAAACAATCCTATGCCACAGATCTATAGAAGTAGATATACAAATGAGTTTGAATATATGTTTATATTAAGTAAAGGCACGCCTGTAACTCATAATCCAATTATGATCCCTACTAAATTTCCTGGAGCTAAACCTTATAACAAGAATTACTCTAAGAAAGAACAAAAAAGAAATTCACATACCACAACAGTAAAAAAAGAAAAGATTAAAGGTAATATTTGGTACTACACAGTAGGGGCTAAAAAGATTGATAAGACTGCAAAATTTCATCCTGCTGCCTTTCCTTATGAATTAGCTAAAGATCATGTTTTAAGTTGGTCTAAAGAGGGAGATGTCGTTCTTGATCCAATGATGGGATCTGGAACAGTAGGAATGGTTTGCCAAGATCACGAAAGAGATTTTATAGGTATAGAGATTGTTAAAGAATATTACGATCAAGCCAAAGAAAGAATAGGGGGAATATATTAAATGGATAAATCAAATAACACTTTTGGAGAACGCAACTTCAAGAACAAAGTAGATGCAGCGGATGTCTTATTTAAGACAAGGTTAGATCTACAGGGAACTAAATACTTAAAACTAGGTCCAGATCCTAAAGAGAGCTATGTTGAGAAGTTTTGGTTGATTAGTCCGATCATACTTTTACCGGATTATATAGTTTATAAAGAAGAAGCTATATATTTTTGCGAAGTTAAAGGAACAAACAAAATTAAAAAGGTTGATTTTGATAAACTTTTTGATATGCACGATAGATCTCAAAAGGTAAATAAACATACTGCAGTTAAAACAGAAGTAGGAATAGTTTATTATAAGAATCCAAATACACAAAACAAACTTAAATGGGTACCTTTTGATGAGGTGGCTACAATGTGGCACGAAACTCCCTTCGAGGTCTATGAGGGCGAATATGAGTTAGATGGAACACCTAAGATGTATAAGTCTCTCCCTATGTAATTCTCCATTGTATACGGAAAGTAAAAGCCCCCTTAATTGGGGGCTTTTTAATTCAGTTGCTGCTGTCCGAGAGAGAACATTCATATATATCATAACATGGGATTGAAAATGTCACTTAATGTTATAAAAAAAAACAGGGATTGAAAATTTCACTTAATATGGGATTGAAAATGGATCTTAATAGAAATGGGATTGAGAATTTCACTTAATGTCCAAAAAAAAATACCAGATCTGGACATTACCGGTGGCGATAGAGTAAAAAAAAACCCTAGGTTGCCCCAGGGTTTTTCCGACAATAGAGGATATTAAAATTCGCTTATTATCCATCCTTTATGTACTACTTTTTTTAGATCAAAGTCATAGCCACTAAAACCTATAACAGAGGTTTGCTGCTCTAACTCTTCTATACTTTCAACTTGAAAATCTTCTTTTAGATCTTCAATATCGTTATATTCTGTATATTCGCACCTTATTGCGATAGGATCCATTTCAATATCTTGACCACCCATTCCTTCGCTTAATTCATCTAAGTAAACGAAGAGGGCAGAGGCACCATCACGGCTAAAGCCGTGACTCTCTTGCGCCATAGTGTGAACAAAGCTTGCCTCGCTCACAATATCTATTATGGCCATTATTCACCATCCTTTATTTCATAGATCGTACCTTTAAAAATATCTTTTATAAGATCGATATTCTCATCAATAGCTTCTTTATTAATCATGGCATCAGATCTAAACGCATCGGCTAAATCTTTTCCAGTATTAATTTCTTTGTTAGTCATTGTTAACCATCCTTTTTTGTCTGTTAATAAAATAATAGCACTTTACAGCAGATGCGCAAGCCAGATCTGGTAAAAAAACGCGATTGAAAATATGTATTAATGCTGCTAAAAAAAAACGCGATTGAAAATGCGCCTTAATAAAATAAAAAATAAACAGAATTACAAAAATAAAAGGAGGCCATAGCCCCCTTCTATTAATTTCTTCTTGATCAACAAATTTAATCTTTATCTTGATCCTTTTCCTTCTTAGATTTTTCGCTCTCTAAGTATTCATAGGCTGACATATTTGTCTCCAAGATTAGATCCATTATCACTTTAAACATATATCTCCAAATTCTTGATCGTAAGTCTTTTCCAGGTTAATGACATCTTTACATAATTCGAGATCTAATGCATTAGCCTCGTAGTAAACATCATCATATACACCTGCATCAACATAGTCTGAATATTTATCCTCCGGTCTGACCTCAAACCAATTGTTGTAACTAAGTTCTAACTCTTCACTCTCAATAGCAAGATGAAGATCACGATCGGTCTTCAATTCACTAATTTGACTAGCACAATAGAATCTCTCTCCTTTATAAGTGACATTGACTTCTCCGAACGCCTCTAATCTAAAGATTCTATTTTTGTACTTAACTACTTTAATTGGATCATGATCAGAACTTCTGTACCACATAGAGTCAAGTCGATCTTTTTCTGCTCGATCAATAATTACTTTGTATTCCATATTCTTCCCCCGTTATAATTTGTGATCCTAAGATTGTTACTTCTTTTTCTTTTTACATTTCTCCAGGATCCTACCTTTTTGAACAAGCTCCAACAAGCTTTGCATTTTCCATCTCCCATAAAGTAACCGGAGAGATCGTTAGTATCTCCACAAATTTCACAACTGTATTCCTCTATACTCATTGTGACTTCTCCAGGTTAGGAGAGTTAGTGTTGATAGCAAGTATAAAATCTGAATATGCTGCCGTATTAAGTTTTTCCTTAATAAGTTGATCAAGTATTCTTATTTCTGTACCGACTCCCATGACACTATCTGCAATAGTTGTATCACATTTTAGTTCTTTCGCTTTTAGTCTTAATATGGTTAGGACTTCATTCCTGTCCATAGTTCCTCCTTTTATCTGTGTTCTAGTAGTTTACAGGAGATTTGCAATAAATCAAATACCTAGTACAATATTCTTAACAGACAATTAGGAGAATAAATGAATAAAAAAGAACAAGAAGTCTATAACAATGATGGTATGAAAGTCACTCTGACTAGAGATCCAGAACTTGTCAATCATCACAATATGGGCTATTGCGCAATAGATATTAGTCAACTCATGGGTAGAGTTATTGAGGATGTCTATTATCAAAATATATATTTTGATCGTGATGGAAAATGGGAACTTGACTGTTCTACCATAGAGATTAAATTGAAAAAAGAAAAGGGTAAAGAAATTGAACTTTTATCCATTCAATCTGATCCGGAGAATAATCCTGGAGGTTATCTAAATCAGATGACTGCCAAGGGAGAGTCATATACAAATAAAGTAGAGGGAGATAGACACCTCAAAAATAGAGGCATGGCTGATCACATTAAATAGATAAACTAAAATTAAAATTAAGAGGGAGAGAAATCTCCCTTTTTTTTTGTCCAGATCTTATACATGGCCGAAAACGCGATTGAAAATTTCCATTAATGTACAAAAAAAAAGATGGGATCCTAAGATCCCACCCTTTAGCACATAGACATGAGGATTACATCTCTTTCATATCATTACCTTTTTTTATGGTAATAACTTCTCCCATTGGTCGATCATGATGACTAACTTTAACACTAAAAGATATAGGTAAAGTAGATAGATCAACTGTACTTGTAATATCGGTATCGTATGGAAAAACGATCTTTTTAAGATTCTCTCCTGTTACTTCTAGTAACGGATCCTTTAATCCTCTTACATCATTATTCCAACCTCCTAACCAAGCAGGTATATACATTTTAGTCCAACCTAACTCCTGGAGATCTGCTGCAATTAACTCTAAGGTATAAAGTCGATCCTCCCATTCAACTTCCATGCACCATTCACACATAAAGTTTTGGGGATCTTGACACGATTCACAATCTATTGGATTGTTAGGATCTATTGAAAAATCCCAATTGCTTAATTCTACTTTTTGTTTAGTAAAATATATACTCATTATTCTTCCTCCTTATTAAAGGAGTAGATTTGTTCTACTGTCCAATGTTCCTCTAAGTCTTGTAGAGTTTTAGCTAATGCCTCTTTGATTTCATCTTCTTCAAAATTACCACTCTCCACAACCCAATCGTTATGACTAGCAATTACTTCATTTTTTGTGCCTATGCAGTACTGTCCATCTTCGTAGCTCAAACTATATAATTTAATTTGTTCTACTTCAATAAGACTCTCACTTTTATTCAAAATTGCTTGAACTTCTTCTAAAAGTTTTTTATCAATAACTTTGTATTTTTTACCATCATCATCAATAACAGATATTGAATTTACTTTGGCTACATATCTTAACATTATTTCTCCTCTTATTTGTCTTGTGTATAACCATTCTAATACTTTACAGGGGATATGCAACTCAATCATTACCAGATCTGGATCTTGATCAAAAGGGGATTGAAAATTTCCGTTAATGCAGCAAAAAAACAAAGCTTTTACGATTCTCCAGGATTTACAGGACAAAAAAAAGAGGAGTCGAAACTCCTCTTTTTAAATTAGTTCTTAGATTATATATGGCAATCCACCACGACTCCAACATAATCATCTTTATACTTTTTGAGTATGTTCGAAACAAGTAACTCATTTTCTGAAACTACTCTCTCTCGTTCCTCATCATCTAAGATATCTAAAGAGGACATTCCAAACCAACCCATTTCTCCTGCCTCTATCCAACCCTCATCTTTAAAAAGAAAATGTTGTATAGGATTCTTGTCAACGGATACTAATTTCTTTAGCTCATCAACTGTATAATATTCATCTACTATACCTTTACCATTCTCATCTTTTAAAGTATCTCCGTTTTCATCTTTAAGAAAACTTTTAACGATTGTTTCCTCTTGAACATTGTCTTGCATAAACTCCTCCATAGAGTCTGCAAAAGAATTTTTTAGTTTAAAGAATGGTAATGTCTGTACAAAAGGTACCATTTCTTTTTGGAACACTTCATCTAGTTCTAGGATTCCGTTGTTACCTAATTCAGCCCAACGCCCTCCAACAACAAACCAATCCCACTTACTATCTAGATTGTGATAATAGTGGTCATGGCAATTACCATAAGTATCCCAACTGAAGTCATCAAAAGAAAAACCCTCTCCAAATATTCTCCATACCCACTGCATATGAAATGTATTTGTTGGGGAGAACTTCACAGTCGAGACTTTATCAATAAGTTTATCTAAAGCGATCGATTTTGTTTTCAAAGAATCTCCACTCCAGAATTTATTGATATCATCATAATGACTATTTAGATTCACAATTAACTCATCTAATAAGAATTGATAATCTTTTCTAGTTCTCTTAGCTCTATATATCTCCATATAACTTTTTAGAAATTCAGTAGCTCTATTATTTAGTTCTACTACTTCCTCAGCATATTCTTGAGACTCCTCCCAATACGGCTCCATGAGGGACTCAAGTTTCTCAACAAAGTATTGCTCTTGATATTGGATAGGAGTATCCGTTTCCTTACTATCGAATAAAGGATTACTAACGATACTCTCTTTTTCTACTACTACTAATACAGGAAAATGACTCATTTTCCCTCCTCTCTTATATCTCTCTCTTGTTCTTTGGTTTTAAAACCACTATCAGCTATTTCAACTGATACATCTATTACTTCTGTGTCATACGGCTCATACCCCTCATTATTGTCATCAAACAAATCAAGGGCATGTTCTCTCGAATCGCCCTCGATTAAATAAAAGGTATAAGATTTTTCAGTTATCCAAAAATTCGGCATTATGACTTCCTCCCTAAGATATGTATTTCAAATTGGTCAAAGATGTCCCAACCTCTGCGTTCATATCCCTCAAACAATTCAAGAATTTTATTCTTATGTTTTGTTTGAACTTGAGAGTCCTCTAATATACTTTTAAATATATAAATCATATCCTCATCCATTATTCTTCCTCCTCCGATTTGTATTCCATTTCTTTGTCCCACTCTTGCAATTGGTCATCAGTTAGAATGTTCAATGCAACAGTTAGCCCATTTCTTAGTTGGTCATATTCCTCGCTCTTTACATTTACATTGAAATGTAGTGCTTGTAACCAACTTGTTATTTCACTTGTTAGACTATCGGTCATTTCTTCATCTGTTGGAGTAATGTAATACTCCCCTTTAGAGTCTTGTAACTCTCCATTTTCATCTGCATTAGATAACCAACTGTTCTCATGTGCCTCAACAAAGTCACTTCCTAGTTCATCTGTATCGATACTGATACGAACAGTAAATATCTTCTTATACATACTCATTTTTTTCTCCTCGTAATTGTCTTGTGTACTCTTATTCTAACTACTTTACAGGATATTACAATTCTCAATATTAAAATCCTGGAGTGCAGCAAATTCGAGATTGAAAATTTCACTTAATGCAATAAAAAAAAAGAAATATACGGATTTCCAAAAAAGTCTTACAGTCTTATTTATATAATAACTAAGGGAGAGAAAATGCCACCTAAAGATATAGAACACTCATGTAATAATTTTCATAATTGTTATTTGTGTTCTGAACTTATACCCCCAATGGAAAAACATTTTATGGTATGGAGGAATTGGTTTGCACGGCATATTGAATTTATCTGTAAAGGTTGTATTGAAAAAGTCGATCAACAATTTCCTAATTAAAAAAAAAGAGGGAGAACGGATCTCCCTCAATTTTTGTTTAGATCTTGAAAACTAATTCCAATAACGATCCTTAGGATTAATATAGAAATATTCATCCAACCATACTTTTAACGCGTAATATACATTCGCTACAAATACCCCCAACATAAAAGTTATAAACAACCCCTGAAAACTTAACATTATTTTTCCTCCTCTTTTGGACAATCTTCATAAGGAAAGATCTCTTGTTCTTCACATAAACAAAAATTAAATTCCAATATTTGTTCTGTATGTGTTAAGTCTGCCATTTCCTGCCAAGTGTATGATTTTTCTTTAACCATTATTCCTCCTCCGTTATAAACAGTTCTCTAATTTCTTCTAATTGATCTCTAGCAAAAGATAAGTCATTTTTATCTACATTGTCATTATCGATTACTTCACTAAGTTGAGAGTGTATATTCTCAAGTATCATTAATACTTCTTTGTCATGATCTTCTAATAACTCTCCAATATAAAATAGTACGCTCATGATCTCACCTCCGACATTGAAACAAGTTCATGTAAGTATTCAAACTTGTGATGAAAATACAAATAGACTTTACCTCTGCGTGTATTACAAATCCAACACGATGGATCAGTCTCATAATATTCTCCGTAAGCTCCATCAACCCATTTTGAATACAGTCCATGCCAACAGAAATAACTTTCAATTTTACAATGGATCTTTTCAATAAGTTTATAAATCAATTTACCCTCCTTATAATCATATTTTCTTTTACTGCATACAAGTGCATGTATGGATCAGAGTCTTGAAATTTTCTGATTACAGTAATTAGATTCGGCAGAAATTCAAGCCAACCATACGATTTTTGTTCTTTATCGTATCCGTACAACCCCCAACTTCCGTTTTCCTCTAACCAATTGGCATCAAATTCTTCTAATTGATCAGATAGATCAAATTGATCTTTTAGTTCTGTGTAATTGAGAAGTGATAAACTATCATCCCACTTACAGAGAAATATTTCCTCTGTAGGTTTGAATGATTTTGTAGATTCGCTCATTATGATTTCTCCTTTACTGATTTAGATTTGAGAACTTTAGCTAAAGATCCATCCTCAATTCTTTTAACAATGTTTTCAAAAGAATCTATATAATCTAAATAACCCTCTGCACAATCTATAGAGGTTAACCAAATACCCTCTTTATCTAATTGAGTAGAGAAATCAAGGTCAGGATCTCCTCCTGTTCCGTGTTCTCCTATTGGGTTTAGAATCCATTCATCATTAAGAATTGGATCATCCAACCCTATATGAAAACATCCTCCTCCACTATGTACTATGAACATAGTATCTTTTTCATATCGTTCTTTGAATATGTCTTTTAGATTTGAATCTAAAATATCGAATGCGATACTCTTGAATTTGTCATCTAATTTCATTATTTCCTCCTAGTTGTCTTATGTGTATATTAATTCTATCACTTTACAGTAGGTTTGCAAAGTGTATAAAGTTTTTCGCCTTATATAACTTTCTGTCTGAACTTTTTGCAAATTTCCGGTCTCTATGATCCATACGCCAAAAAAGGAGATTGAAAATTTGCATTAATGCAATAAAAAAAAAAAAGAAAAAGGATCTCAAAGTTTGATGGGTTTACGGATTCGAGATCTACAGAAAAAAAACCAAAAAAAGAGGGGCTTTCGCCCCCCTTAATTAGCACATAGGATGTATTAAACTTTTTCAGTCGTTGGCTCAAATCCTAATATAATATTTGCCATGAAATCCCAATAGTTTTTTAAAACTATGCTTTCGATTCTAGGGGTTGGGTTTTCCTCTATGCTCCCCATACGGATTGCTAATTCTATAATATCCTCATTATAGAAAACCAACCCTAAAGCTAAACCACTAAGCCATTCACTCATCGCCTTGTGTTTGCCCATTCGTTCAACTGCCCAACCATACTCACGATTAAAACGATTAAATATATAATCGATTTTTTCCTCATCTGTTGGGGATTCGTTGCCCTCTATATGAATAGTGTCTAATATATATTTTTTATAATTAGCCTTATATTTTGTGTGATGTAATTTCATCCTTAACCTCTTTCATTGTCTTATGTGTTACTTAATTATATAACATCTTTTAAATGTTTGCAAACATGCCGACAACTTAAAAAATCGAGATTGAAAATTTCAGCTAATGTTGTAAAAAAAGAAAAGAAATACAAAAATCCAACTCCAGATCCTTATGGCCAAAAAAAAAGAGGAGACATTTTGCCCCCTCTTTCTATTTCGATTTTAAATTTAATGGAGTGAATCATCCTCCCCGTTTACGATTAAATATTTTTTATTATTTTTTACATCCTGGAGAATGTACTCTTTACCTTTAGAGTCGTAAACAGAATCCTCATCACAACCATCACCCCATTCCGTATAGGAACAAATATCAAGCTGCCATTCATAAGCATAAGAATCATCCTCCAGATCATCCCAACTTTTTTGAAACTGTTTCCAAGTCAAACCACTTCCGTTGTTATTCCAATCATCTAAAGTGGTAAAGACTTTTTTGCTACCCCAATAATTAGAGATACAATCATCATTACAAAAATAATACTCTCCTCCGTGCATGATGTAACCTCTTGACATCCCACCTTTACAGTTATCACATTTTCTAAAATAAAGTTTGATTGTCATTCTTGCCAATCCCATGTGATTAAAAGTACTGTGGCAGCCGTAGAGGTTGCCCCCAAGTCTGCCTCTGCGATTATTTCATACCACTCTCGACCAGTTGCTTTCTCTAACATCTTACGAGTCTTGTTATCCTCAACATCTGATTCCTCGAATAGCCCTAACTCAAACCAAACTATTGCTAAGTCCTCAGCCATTCCTAATATATCTTTTTTACTTAATGACATTTCTGTCCTCCTTGTTGTCTTATGTGTTACTCTTATTATGATCTGGAACGAAAAAATTGCAACCGAATTTGAAATTATTTAATTCAAAAATTTTATTCAGATCCTAGAAACAAAATACGAGATTTTAACTTTTTTTGTCCTCCAGATCATTGGAACAGAAAAAACAGGGCATTTAAATGCGATTTAAGCCCTTAGAATTTTAACGGCTTAACCATGTTGCCTAGAGATTCACCCTTAAACTCTAAAAACGGGATTGAAAATTTACTTACTGTTAAAACGCGATTGAAAATCTGCACACATAAAACCAAAATTGGCAGCATTTACGAAAAGACAAGCCGACTAAAAATGCACAAAAAAAAAGGAGGGCTTTTGCCCTCCTCATTTTCCGTAAGCTTGTTTTTAGTTTTTACAATCTCCTGTATAAAAAACAGAGTTAGGATTTTTACTTTCTCTCTCTATCATTTTTTTTAAATCCTCCTCTTTATCTTTTTCGATTTTCTCATTCGCTATCATGTTTACTTCTGTGATTAATCTATTGAGTGCTGAAAACATTTTTAACTCCCTCCAGGATTTTCTCTACTAAGACTAACCCTCCAAATCCTAAGAGGAAAGTCCAACCGATGACAATCGCAAGGGCAACTTCGAAAGTTGCCCCTGCCTTGTACAATTCGGAAATTATAATTTCAAAATATGTAACAATGAAATTCATTTAGCTAACCTCTACTACTTGATTTTCATTTACTCTTACATAATCATAAGTGGATTGTGTGAGATATTTTCCAACAACTTTACCTGCTGAATTACCCCTTAACAATTGCCCTCTTATTTGGATGTAGTCTTTAATATCTACATTGTAATAAGTATAAAGTCCACCTTGTCGAATACTCATATCCTTGCGCATACTTCCGCGAAAAAATACAACGACATCACAGAGAAGTCTATCAGTGGTATTTCTACGCACTGCGACATTCTGAATAGTGGTTGAGTCGATTCTCTCTATGACTTCTATAGCGCCGACATCATCGCCAACATTGTAGAATTCATTGAATGTTTTTTTTACATTCGCTTTTACTTTTACTTTGGTTTTTCCTTTTGACATTTTTTATGTCCTCTCTTTCTATGTGTTATAACCATTATAACTAGCTTTACGGCATATGTGCAAGAAAAAAATAAATCCTCCAGAAATTATTCTTAAAATATCTCTATGCACAAGGTTAAAAGTATGTGAATATATTTACACAACCTCCATGCCCTTGTGCATACCTTAGGGGAGGGGTACCAAAAAAAATCGCTGGCCTCTTAACCAGATCGATAAAAATACGCCCAGCGTGTTATTAATGAAATTCGATTGTAATGGCACATGTGCAACGAAATTGCAACTAACCTTTTGACTTTCTTGGATCTACTGGTACCCTTATAAGTACAGTTGCGAAGGAAAAGGGATCTGGTTTGGACACTTGGATCCCTTTTTTTATGCTCTCACCTAGTAGAATATGTATATCTTGCGACCAAACGGCTAGGCTTGGGGGTTTAGCCTCCTTTACCCCAGGTCTAGCCAGGTTTCCTTCATTTTGGCCTTTCCTTTACCAGCCTTTACCTAAGAGGACTCCCATAACCCCCTTTTTCAAAAAAAAATTTTTTTAACCCCCAATTTGCTATACGGACAGCGAGTTATTAATGAGAAATAGAAGTAATGGCAGATTACACAAGATATACAAGTTCTTTGTTACTATATACTGTATGGATATGACAAATATATGGAAGAATAAAGATAACGATCAAGAGAATACGAAAGATATTGAGGATTCTCTAGAGCAGCCGGTGGGGGAGCCGGAGCCGAATCAAGAGCCAGATCTGGTAGAGGAAGATACTACAGTAGTAGAAGAAGATCTAGTAATAGATGATGTAGATACAGAGTTTGAGGA
>Ga0098049_1000457_pt1 | contig 16822 bp, 20 predicted proteins | sample 13BtaG_FD_92582 | JGI IMG/M metagenome (GOLD analysis project Ga0098049, IMG submission 92582) | Marine viral communities from the Subarctic Pacific Ocean - 13B_ETSP_OMZ_AT15268_CsCl metaG | ecosystem: Environmental > Aquatic > Marine > Oceanic | place: Subarctic Pacific Ocean | collected...
CTCATCAGAAAATACCGAGGGGGATACTTCAACGGCTTCCTTATGATCAAATACAGTAGTTCCCACAAAAGAGTTGATGTAATCTTCAAACGACAAAGATTTTGGGTTTACAAAGCTTTTAAATACCCTACCTTCAGCAGTTATCTCTCCAATAGGGAATTTGCCCTCATGAGGAGTTCCTACATAAAGTTCCGCGCCTACAGCTAAAAGCTCACCCTCTTGTCTTTGTCCTAGCACCCTGTGGAAATACTCTTTAGATAGTGGGGCAGTATCAATGTCATTTACCATACATACATCGTCAAGATACTTTGATGCCAAAAAGAACCTAGCCATTTTAGCTTGATTACCAGCGGGTATGTCTTTGACGGGTGTGTAAACTATGACCTCTCCATATTGCCTCATCCTCTCTAAGAGTTTTTGATCAGGTAACTCAGAAACATAGGCCAGAGAAACCTCTACATCAAAAAACTTCTTCCAAGCTTTTGCTACAATAGGCCAAAAATTAATATAAGTCTCGTTGTCATCTGTGCTTAAGATTACTCTATCGCAAGCTAGTTTTGTACTCATAACATCTCCAATATGGGTTTCTTTATCATAGTAGAGTCTTGTTGAAACTCAACAGCAATATCCTCTTTTTCAAACAAGGACATGTCTAAGTAGTTTTTACCAGAACTACCTGCTAAGTAAGAAGTAGCTCCGTGCCGTTTGCAAAGATGTACCAATCTCTCTGTGGAAGTAAGCTCTGTGGGTTCGTCTAAAACTATAGGTGTTGATATCTTCATTATATCACATAATTTAATGATGATCTCCACATTAGTTTTTGCCAAAGATTCTTGGATACAGCCATCAAACAAGGACAAAATACTTTTATACTTTTTATTCTTAGTCTTGATAGCTTCCCAACTTTCATGTGGGTTCAAATATTTCTTATCCACTATGGGTTGTAATCCTTTTAACACTGGCATCGTATTCCAACCGTTCTCATTTTTAAACCTATTCTGAAAACCATTTTTTTCCCATTGGCAGTTCTGCAAAATAATAAAAACATCTGACTCCATAAACTTTTGAAAAAAAGGATACCAAGGCATGAAGTTGGGCTGGTGTATGGATACTATCATTTTACGTCATATGCATTTACTGTTTCAACAATATACTCTAGATCCTCTTTGGAAAGCCACCATCCACATGGAATATTCATTAGTCTCTTATCAAAATATTGTAGGTTGGTCAGAGTCATATCTCGATACTCTTCAAACACAGAGTATCGAAGATTACTAACATGTGCTTGGTCAACGCCAATACCTTTTTCAGCAATATACTTTCTAAAGTGTTCTTTATCTTCTACCAAAACACTGAATAACCAAGAAGCAGATACTCGATCACTTTTTACTTTGATTACAGTCACATGTGGATTGCTGATGTTTTTTCTTAGGTAAGCAGCATTTTCTATATGACTATCAATCAAGCCATCAATGTATTTCATCTGCTCCAGACCAACAACAGCGTTCGTATTATTCATATGGAATTTAAAACCATACTCTGGGATATCCTGCTCCCACCTAGACGCGCACTTGAACTTTCTATCTAGCCCAAACCAGCGAAGTTTTCTAGCCCTAGCTGCATCCTCTTCGGACTTACATACCAGAGCACCTCCATCAGCAGTCGTTAGATGTTTCACTGCTTGGAAAGAGAAACATACATAGTCTCCATGATTTCCAATACGAACACCTTTATAGGTAGAGCGTAGGGCATGAGCGGCATCCTCCACAACTTTAATGCCGTGCTCCTTTGCGATGCTTAGGATCTCATCAAGGTCGCAGGGTTGACCTCCCCAGTGGACTAAGACGATTGCTTTGGTTCTTTCAGTGATCTTCTCCCTAATGCTTTCGGGATCAATGTTTCCTGTCTCTGGGTCGATGTCCGCAAAAACCAGTTTGGCCCCAGTATTGTGAAAGGGTCCGTTAGTTGCCATACAGGTCATGGCAGTTGAAATTACCTCGTCCCCTTTCTCCAAACCAATTAGACGAGCAGCCAGAACCAGAGAGTTAGTGCAAGAATTAGTTAGCACTGTGTTTGGGTTACCAATGTATTCGCCAAACCTCTCTTCAAACAGGTCTGAGTGTTCTCCTTCAGTAACAAAGCCTGAATCCCAAACTTTCTGTAGCACCTCACCAATGTTAGGAGGTGTGTGAACTTTCATCAAAGGTATCATTTTTTAAAATACTGTAGCATTAGTTGCAGCCCATCCTCTAAAGTTACTTTGGGCTGTATCGAAGTGTCCCTTACAACCTTGTCGATGTTTGGGCACCTTCGTAGTGGTTCATCTTTTGGATAAAATACAGGGTAATCGTCAATTGAGAACTTGTCATAGTCAAATACCTTACAAAATATTTTTGCTAGTTCGACCATGGAAAGCTCTGGCGTGGGGTTACCTACATTATAGACTTCGCCGTTTCTTCCTTTTGTTAAAACTCCCAAACACATTTCTATGCCGTCCCCAGCGTAGCAGAAAGTTCGCGTCTGTTGTCCGTCTCCGTAAACAACGATTGGTTCATCATTCAGATAATTTCTCATCCAATTAGATAAGACTCTGTTATCGTTAACACCCATGTAAGGTCCATAAAAATTGAAGGGCCTCACAACTTTTACATTTACTCCATAAGTCTTGTAGTACACATCACACAAGGTTTCCAAAACTTGTTTTCCTATATCATAGCAACTTCGACTACTTCGCGTAGGAATCGTTCCCACATACTCTTCTTTTGTAGGAATATTCCTTGCATTTGGCGTACCGTACACCTCACTTGAACTAAACATTAAAATACTCTCTACCTTATTAGCAACACAGTAGTCTAATACATTCTTTGTTCCAATGTAAGAAACATCCATGGTCTCCACTGGCTTCTTCATGTATTTCTCTGGGCTGGCTATTCCCGCGCAATTGATTACATAATCATATCTGGGTAAGCCAAGTAGTGAAGTACAGATGTCATCTCCGTTTTGGATATCGTAACACCTATAATCATTTCCGTTCTCTGTTAGAATATCTTTAAACCAGTTACCTAAAAATCCATCGGAACCAATCAAGAGCACACTTTTATTCGTATTAATCATAGCTTTTTAATTCCACGGGAGTTTCAAATTCTCCTCGTTTGTATATTATAGGAGGGGATGACCAACAATTTTCTATCTCATCCTGTTGTAAGGTTTCTAGTAACTTCAATGAGTTTAAAGTAAACCTTGGGCCTAGAAGTAACACCCTGTCAAAGAGATCTGATACGGAGTCTGTAGGAAGGACGGGGTAGCTAGTTCTACTAATGATAGGGCCATGATCCAAATCTTGAGTCATTTTATGAAAGGTCAATCCTTGTTCAACATCTTTATTTTTTAGCGTATATCCCAAGATGTTGGTGCCCCCATAGTCTGGTAACAGTCCTGTATGCACATTAAAGCAGTTGGATGTATCTTTTACCATTCTATCATATTGTATTGATAGTTTCAAATCACAATCAGTATTTATATCTAATTCGGGTAAGGGCACATCTCCAGCCACAGTTGGATTTCTACTTGGAACATATCCAATTAAATTGTAGTGATTCTGTAGTAACTTTACAGTATATTCAGTAAGTTTAGTAGATCCTAGAATTAGAATATCATTGATTTTCATCTATACAATCCTGTAGTTCATCTATAGTTTGGAAGTGTTTAATAGTAGATCCACTAATATCTTTTAGATATGAGTTTTTTCTCCATACTTCTCTACTATTGTAAGGTTCTTTTTTTGATACAAAGATATTATTTGTACCTCCAAAAAATGAAGACAAAATAGCATTACCTCCCGCCACAGAATAAAAAGTATCGGAGATGGAGTGTAGTAATAGCTGCATAGTATTAAAATCTACATTCCACCCCTTCATCAAGTCTTTTCCAAATACTACATTGGGAAACTTTCTCAGGTACTCCATGTCTGGAAATGGGATATCGTTAGCATCGTCTTCAAAGTCTTTATTGTAGAAGGGCCTTACATAGTAGATCGTGCGGTCTTTATGACCATTTACAATAAGATCTAACATGTCTAATGAGATCCTATTGGGAGCACTGTTTTCATGTTCTTGACAACTTTTATTATTTATCAGAACCGCTTGTTTATTAGTTGGTATATTTAATTCCTTAACTAATTGTCCGTAGTGTTGTTTGTAAGGAGGAAACACTAGTCTGCTTATATCTGTATCGTGCTCATAGATAGCACCATAGCTGGGGCCTTTGTAGGGTCCACTAGTCCTAGTTTGATTCTCTTTATGATTTTTAGAGAAATAATAAAAGGGTTTTGTTCCTCCAACACAGTTGGTTTCGTCCAGATTGTTACTTAAATGTAGCTCATAGGCTTCAGCTACACCATACAGAATCTCCCAAGAAAACTCTCCATTGAACGAATAGCTAGTCATTTACGAAACCCGCCTCTACATTATCCATCGTCTAAATTCCTCTAGTTCAAATTCCCTGCTGTGAACATACCACAAATCATGAGAGGGGTCAAAATCATTATACTCCATGCACAGCCATCCATCTTCAAACTTAATAAGATTAATTCCTGCCTCATCGCAAATCTCCTCAGTATCTTTATTCCACTTATTGAAAGGGGGCACAAAGGTTTTGGACTTAGCCAAAGAACAACTGACTAGAATACTTAGCTCCTGAGCTTCCTTGCTAAGGAGGCGATGATCTACATGAACCAATCCATGACTAGCTCTCGAAACTTCTGGAATAATCTCCGGGCATCCACACTGGTCTACTTCGTAAAACTTCCGGTAATCACTATACGCATTAAGAATCTTCGGGAAAATTCGTTCGCTCGTCACCCCGCTTGTATCACTCATGTCATGCACTAAGGGTGAGATACAAAAAAGGATCTCGCAATTGGGAAACTTGTTTCGTAAAATACGAGCCATCTCATTAGCCTTCTCCATATCCGCGTTCACACAGATATCATCAAATCTAAATACTTTATTCACAGTAATCTCCTGCCGTATTATAGGATAGACTCGGTGGTTTTGTTAGACCATCTATAAATATGTAAAAACTCATCCTCTAGATAGACATCCTTCTCAACCTTCGGAAAGAGCCTTCTAAGCCAATCAATGTCCTCCGTGGACTGTCCCCTATCACCGTGTGAGAACGAGGATCTGAACGGCTCTGAGGTCGCTAGAGAGGTTCTCCAGCAGCACCAGTGGTGTGGAGGACGCAGCGTATCTTTATAGCGGGTGGGGTCTTTGGGGTCTGGTAGAACGTCTTCATGCGGGTTACCCATTTTTGCAAAGACATTAGCTTCTACCCCATTTAGGAAACACCTTTGATTAAAAGAGATTACGTCTACCTCTGGATTATCTTGAATGGTTTGGGTCAGCTTATCAACGTAGTTCTCTGCAACGTCATCATCATCATCAAGCCAAGTCATATGCGTTCCTCTAGCGATACGCATCAACTCGTTTCTTTTCTCCCAGATGTGAAGAGACTTGTTGTCCATGAGAGATAGAATCTCTACATCATCTCTGTCTCCGATCTGGATCATAAGTTTATCAATTAAAGGTCTCACAATGTCAAACCTACTTGGGATTGATAGAATTAAAATACTTAGTTTGATATAATCTTTATTTTTGGGCATCGTATTCTCTCCTCATGTATTCTTGAAAGTACTCATCTTGATCTAGAATCTTTCCAGTACCAGCATATGCTTGTCCTACAAAATGGTTTTCATCTCTTGAGTACGGGAAGGGCTTACTTTCAAAAAAGGGATCATGAACTACACTATCCTCCTGCACTATAGGGTAAACTACTTGGGCCAAAAACTCTTGGTCAACCTGCCAAGTATCTGATCCATTATAGTCTACCATTAACTGGCGCATAGCTTTTAGTTTGTCCCCTCTCACTCCCCACATGCCTGCTAGGATAGGTGTCGTGTGTTGATGATTGTCCCGCATAATGTGGAAAGACTTGTCACTAGCAAGCCACTCATCAACAGCAGCTTTTTCCCTAAACCAAAGTCTAGAGTCACAGTCTCTACTTAAGAGAACCTCAACCTCTGGGTCAGAAGCGGCAGCGAATCTCCACATTGTCCCTAGTGCAGACCCACCATCTTCTTCCATCTCTACAATCTCTACGTTACGAAATTCTCGTAACATACGCACTACCTCTGAAGGGCAGCTTTTTCCGATGTAGTACCTGCATACCCAGTCTGGATAAACCATCAGGGCTAGACTAGCATTTTGTAACGCACCGTGAGTATATCGAGTGTTGTCGCCCCATAAACTAAATGAAATTACTTTCATGCGTGAATGGCCCTAAACTCTTCGTTTTGACGAACGTGTTCTGGGAAAGTATCTGCTGTGGTACTTACGCCTTCTGGATTCCAAAAATAGGTTCCCATGGGTTGGGTTACTCTAACAAACTCTCTACCCTTTTTAGACATACGAAGCCACATCTCATAGTCTCCAGAAATTGTATACTTTGGATCAAACAAACCGTCATCCAATAAAGTCTGCCTCTTGACGAGTGGGAAGGGTCCGCAATAACAGGCGTGAAGTAGTTGTTGATGGTTATGGTTCGGTGGTGTGCTGGAGCCTCTTACGTCAGAGTGGTGGAGGTCAGCAACTAACAGGTACGCTGCATAAAAAATATCCGCTTCAGGAAAGCGATCTGCATACTGGAGATACATCAATAATCCTGCGGGGTAAAGTCTATCATCAGTGTTTACGTTAATAACGTAAGGTGTCGTTGCCCTTTGGATAGCCATATTCCACGCAGTATACACTGGAACCCTCTCACTGCATTCGATAATCTCAACACCAATACCCTTTCTAAAAGAAAAGCTTTTAATGGTTTTCAAGGAGTCATCAGTAGAGTTAGCATCTACGAAAATAATATCAAATTCACCTAAAAACTGATTGTTGATAGATTCTAAGTAGCCTTCAATCCAACGTGCGGAATTATAATTAGAGCAAATAACCGTAACTCGGGAACCCATCATTCTCCTCTCCCGTTTACAGTTTTTATACCTTCCTTGCCAGCCATATGGGGACGAACATGGTATAGTGCCTCCCCAAACCAAGCGACCTTGCTCCCTCTTTGAGCGCAAGCTTGAACATGTATTAGGTCTGTTAGGTGTGCCACATCATCAGGAACACAGTTTGTGTATGGTAAAGTTTCAAAGATCTTCGTCTTATAGGTTGGCATAGCCACATTGCCCTCACTCAATCCTCGCTCGGGGAAAATGGCTAAATCAGTCCCTCGATAAGTCTCTTCACCAGTCTGAGTGTTGTGAAGTGCTACCTCACAGTTAAACCTTACTCCCGCAATCCAAATATCTACTTCTGGGTTCTCGGTCGTTTTACTTTCGATGATCTTGCCAGCACCGGGAATAAAAACATCATCGTCATCTAAGAAAGTAATGTAGGGAGTCTCTGCAAGTGCTGCCCCTACATTAGCTGCCATGCCTCCGTAGAAACCCCACTGCCTCCCTAGTTTTACAAATTTCTCTCCGTATGCGTGGCAGTTTACTCCATCGCTGATAACGATAGGTTTTAACCCCTCTCTTTTCGCAGACGCAATGGCTGCTTTAAGTGTTGGTCTTCCAATCGTCTTAATAATTACGGTAGTGTTACTCATGGAACTCCCAGTCTGTGTTGAAGTTAACACCCTTGTCCTTGTCTCTACTGCTGACTAGGCCAATAGCTTCTTGGTAAAGCTCAAGACGGTGCTTGACAACTTTGGTTAGATCGAAATACTCTTCTGTAATCTTCTTTAGGTTTCGGCCCATCTCAGCAACGTGCTCTGGATTCTTTACGCACTTAACCAACACCTTTGCCCATTCAGAAGGTGGTGCATTCGCTGGTAGTAGGTATCCTGTTTTACCATTTACAATAGTCTCATCATAGCAACCCACATCCGATGCAATAAGGGGTATCCCGTAACGACCACACTCAGCAACTTTAATCTCAGACTTAGAATCATTAAAAGCATTCATTTGAAGAGGTGCGATTGATAAATCTACATTTGAGTATAGCCCACCATACGAGTCAGGAGGCAGCGCATTAAAAATCTGCCAGTTCGGCTGGCCTTTGAATCCTTTTAACAGCATTCTCTTGTAGTTCTCCCACACCTCATGCTGCCATTCCTTCTTCTTCCCCTTCTGCATGATAGGGGCACCGTAGAAGCCCCATGAGCAGTTTTCTCGGCCTGCACGCTGGTTAACCATGTTGGGTACACCAGCGAACTCCTTTACGTCCTCTTCGTGGTGAATGCCTCCTGCCCAACCAATCCTAAGAAACTTCTTTTTAGGTCTAGGGATCTTAGGGACGTTCCAGCATGGAAGGCTGTAGTCGATGGCGTTCTTCACGATTGCCAAAACACCCCCACAGAAAGGCTTGATACGCTCTGCGAATTTACGCTGAGTTACCGTAACGAGGTCGGAATTAGCGTAGATAAATTTTGTAATGTTCTCTAGATCTCTTTCCTTGTAAACATCATACAGTCTGTGCCCCTCATACAAATCAGTGAGGAGATCATCCGTGTCGAAATGAACAAACTTGCCAAACTCCTTTGCCTTGCCTACAATACGAGCCGTGTAAGGTCCACCCCAGTTAGAAATATTGTTGGTCCAGATGACATCTGCCCACTTCATATTTTCGTATTGGAAATCTTCTTTCCACTTGCCTACATTCTCTCCCTCCTCTTCAATACCGAGAGGGTTGAGATCATACCTAAACTCCACTTGATCTCCATACATTTCGTGGAGCTTTTTCATTGGAGCGATGACTCGATAATAGGAGCAACCCCCTTCGTTAGCAGGGGCGCATAGAATTTTTAGTTTTGCCATAGTGTATAAAAAAAGAGGATGAGAGAGTTAACCCCTCATCCTCCTATTATAGTCGATTTCTAGAAAAACTAGACTTCGTATTCCCCTTCTTCTTCTTCCTCAGCGTGGAGGGCAGCAGTGCCTTCCGAGGAGTGAGATGCACCTAGAGCAGAAGCAATAGCTTTGAAGGTGCCACCTAGGTCCATATTCTTATCCGTAGGAACAAGAGCCTTCGCAGCCTTAACGTAGTGCTTGCGCTTACGCTGACTAAAGAGGGTTAGTACACCTTCCCAAGCCGCAAGGCCCGGAACGAAAGTTGTACCCACAGCCAACAAGGTATTAAAAATACCATCCCAGCCTCCTTCATCAAGATCACCACCAGCAGGAACATAAGTAGCTCCTTCAAGAAGTTGATCCTTTGAGGTCATAACGAGACTAGTTCCCTCTGGAATCTGGTCCTTAATAGCTACAGGTAGTTGCTCCCAAGGGATGACCGCAGCCTCCCCTCCTTCAACAACTTGATCCGCAGTAGTGAAAACCGTGCCTTCTCCGAAGACCCCTTCAAGGGCAGCGCAGGACATAAGACCTGCACCCATGAAGACGGTTAGCATAAGTGTTAGAAAAATATTCTTCATAATTAGTTACTCTGCATTCTTTGGAGGTAATCCTCATCCTTTACATCCTTCACAGGAGTCGGGTTTTGGCTACTTCCTTCATGAGAGGGTAGAAGTGCCATAGCGGCAGTCTTCACATCCTCGTAGTCCTCCAACTTAACTAGAGCATGAATGTCGTGGAGGGAATCCATCCAAGCTGCTACTTCGGCCTTGCTGCCTGCTTCCGAAGACTTCGGTCGCGGTGCAGATTGGTCGTACTTAGGCCACTGGCCTTCCATCGTCTTAACGATCTTAAAATCGTTACCAGTCAGGAGATCAGTGATGTCACCGAAGTCTTCATCCAGCATGGCGGCAATAACCTTCTTGAAAAGGATGACACCGATGGAGAGAATCTTCACATCGCCAGTCTCACGGTCTACCGTGTTCATGTAATAACGAGCACGGGGCTTGATCTGTCGAGCAAGATCCTCGTCCTTGTTCGGCTCCTTCCAGAGTCCGTAATAAGCATCACAAAGAGGACAAGGCTCTCCATGAATCTTTCGGCAGTGGACGTTTTTCACCCCACCTTGGCCGTCAGGGACACGGTGAATCTTAGTCTCCGCGTAAAATAAGGTATCCTCATCCTTGCCGGGAAGAATTCGGATTGCATTGGTGCCCTCTTGCAGTTGCATGAATGAGGACAGGAAATCGGAGTTGCCTCCAGCTTTTTTTTCGCCGCTGAGTTCAGCGTGCTTTGCCCGTAGGGCATCAAGATCAATAGCCATTGTAGAACCTCCTATGGTCAGTTAAGTTGGCAGTGTAGTATTATAGACAGACGTTTGTAAATTTTTTAGATTATCGGTAAAGATTTGTCTCGGCGCGGCGTTGCGAAGACATTTGCACTAGCATATCCTTCTTCTGCTCCAACGACGAGACCAGACCCTTAAGTAGGGTGTACTTGAATTGAGATTCATTCACCTTACCGTTATATACCATAAACTCCTGAGAGGATTCGACAAAATCATCAAGATCTTTGGCTGTTTGCTTTACCGAAGAACCTTCCTTGCGCTCCTTGCGCGTTTGAGCACAGAACTTGGTCAGATCCAAGTTTGCCTCATCTAACCTCATCTTAGCTACCGAGAGAAGACCTTGGTAGTAAGAGTAAATTGAAGCTTGTCTAGCCATCTCACCGTCGATCTCGTCTTGATCGCATCGAGTAAGCTCATTAGCGATATCAACGTAGTTCTCCCAAGTAAGATCCTCTAGGGCCTCAAGTAGTGTTTGTGCTTTGTTCAAAATAGTAACTCCTTAGCTAATTGCGGATTCAAGCGGACAAACTGCATGACCGCTCTGGACATTGTTATAGTCAGTCGTTCGTTAGAAGTCCAAATATATTCTTCAGTTTCTCCCTCACCTTCACCTCCCATGCCAAACGTCTCCAGTAGCAAGTGACAAATTTCGTGGAAAATTGTCTCTCGGGCTGGTCCGTCATCCATCTTCTTCTCAACGTGGATTTCGTAAGTGTCAAAATCACAAGTCCCCCAGCAGTTCTGGGAACCTGATTTAAGTCCCGTACATAGTTTGATGGTAAACTCTCCCCACCCACCATTAATAATTTTCAACTCTGGTTTTGCCTCCAGAACATCAAAAATATGCGTACCTGTGTTAGTCTTCTTCGTCGCCAATTTCTTCACCTTCAACCATTTTCAAGATATTATAATCCACCTCCATAGGGACGATGAATCTAGGTCGGCCATTTCGAGACTTAACAACGTAAGCACGCATACGACCAGTATCGAACTCCTCCTCACTTTGATTAAGCGACACAGCAAAATCACACGTTCGGATCTTACCGTAGGAGTCGCCAAGTTCGGCATCGGTGATGACCTTCACGGCCCTACCTTGTCGATTGGTTTGGGTAGCGGTCCATACAAGGAACTTATTTTCCATAGCTAGACCACGAAGCTCCTCAGCGATACGCTGCTGGGCTTGATATTCGTGCTGGTTCTCTCTGACGGGCCTCATAAGCTCCAGATAGTCCACAATCACAACGTCAGGCTCGAAGTCCTCATAGTTCTTTAGCTGCACCATGAGTGCTCTCAGGCTGTTTACAGTGGCCTGACCAGTTGGGAACTCCTTAATAACTAGTTGGCTACTAGGGAAGTTGTTTTGGAAAATACTTAGACGCTCTCCAACTTTTAGCTGGGCCGAGGGATCTTTTAACTGGCCTTGTGGGATAAGTGTCGCAACCGAATCAAAGCGTTGGGCGATCTTGTCCTCTGACATCTCCAAAGAGACATACAGAACTTTGCGACCCTCAATCATCGACTGTACAGCTTGGTTAACAAGCCACAAAGACTTACCAACTCCGGGAGGTGCAATAACCATCGCCAACTCCTTCTCGCCAAGACCACCTTCGAGAGAACGATTAAGACTAGGTAGCAAAGTCTTAAACTTGTCCGCTTCCTCAGCATTGTGGGTGCGGTCCCAACGATCACTCACATCCTTGAAGTAAGATTGACCAATATCAACAGTTCTACTGACCGTGAGGGCCTGTCGGACGAGAGCCTCAGTCTCATCCATACGGTTCTCCTTGATCAGAGTTAGTGATTGCTTGATCGCATCCTTCATAGCCTCCTTCTTGGCAAAGTCCTCGATAAGATCAAGATAGTAATCTTCACCATCAGCAGCCGAAGTATCTAGGCGATTAATATAAGAAAGCTCGTCAGTGAAGTCATGTACAGACTCCTTTGCTGCTTTGGTTTCTAGTAGCTCATGCTCAATGAAATCATCATTGGGCAGCTTCTTGTACTTTTCATAGTAATCACGAACAGCAGAGTAAATCCTCCCGTGGATCGGGAACTCGAAATAATCTGGCTTTACAAGATTGATGATTTGAAGATAGAAGTCCCTGTCGGACTTTAGAAGGTATAAAATACCCCGTTGGATGTTCTCGTTGAACTGGTACATTTAGTTGTTGTCTGTTATTGGCCTTTGTACTTCTTGTAGGGATTAATCCCAGCTTTATCATAGGTGATGTCGCTAAGTTTTCTCGATGAGTCTAGTTTTTCTGCAACCTCTTGATCAGAAAGTTTTTTAGATTCTTTTAGGAGCTTATCAGGGGGTGTGTATTTTGCATACTGCTTCCACCCGCCTGCCATACGGTCTTTTGATTGGTCCTGTAGCTTAAGGTTAACTTCATCGGAGCCACCTGTCTTATTGTAGCCCGTTCTGTCATTTACACCAGTCCAACCTGCTCCTTTAAAGTGGACAGGGATATCTCGACCTGCCCAATTCTGTTCAATCTTTTTTCCACACTCAGGACACTTGATCTTGCTAGGGTTTTTTGCAAAATCATACTCCCTCTCAACTAGGAGTTCACATGAGTGACACGCATAATCATAATAAGCCATTAGTCCTCCCAGTTTGGGTCGTTTTCACAAGGCAGCTTGTCTGCCCACTCTTTATTTAGTTCTTCCTGTAAGTCGGATGACTTTTTATCAGGAACCACAGTCTCCTCCTGCGAGGGAGCAGGCTTCGCCTGTTTCGATTTGTGTTTCATGGGATACCTTCATATATTTTTCGATGTTCTCGTCCGTGAATGGGATAGCTTGTAGAGGTTCACCCTCTTTTGAGCCAGCCCTATAAACGGTAAGGCCCTTAAGGTATGGGGCATAGTCGAGAGCGGTTTGGGAGAACGCTTCGGGCGTTGACGTACTGGGGAGGTTGATGGTCTTAGAAATGCAAGAGTCGATGTACTTTTGAATCGTAGCTTGGACTTTAATGTGTTCGTCCGGGGCCACATCATAGGCTCCGACAAAGGAGTCCAGAGGCTTACCCTCATCGTAAAACTTTTGGAAGAGCGGATCAACAACTAGTTGCTCCTTCCAGATGTTGTTGGTACGCCATCTGCGGTTGTACATTGCTGCAAAGATAGGTTCAATCCCACTAGATGTTCCGTGGAGCATGGAAATAGTTCCACACGGTGGAATGGTAAGCATAACTGCATTTCGGATACCATGCTTCTTGATAAGCATTCGGATACGGGCGGGGAGTGTTTTTGCAAATTCTTCATTTAGATACTTCTTGGAATCAAACTCGGAAAAGGGAGCCTTGTCTCGCGCCAAGTACACGGACATCTTGTATGCTTCGTCTCTGATAGTAGAGAAGAGCCTCTCTAGGAACTCAAGGCATTTCTCATTGCCATAGGGAATGTTAAGTTGAATAAGCATGTAGTGAAGACCCGTAACACCGAGACCAACTCTACGAGATTTCTCCGCAACTTCCTTGCACTTATCCGTTGGGAAAGTGTTAATCGTTAGTACGTTATCCAAAAAACGTACACCTGTACGAACAGTCTTAGCGAGGCGTTTCCAATCTACATCGGAACCATCCTCAAGAACCATATTACTAAGGTTAATATTACCCAAGCAACAGTTACCATAGCTGGGTAGGGAGATCTCGCCGCAAGGATTAGTGCTTGCCAGATCCTCAAAATAGGACACGTTAGTGTACGAATTAGCTAGATCAATATTGTAAATGCCGGGGTCACCCGACTCAACAGAGTTCTTCCAAATCATACTCCATAGATCTCGCGCCTTGATGTCCTTCTTGCCAATCATCTCAAACGTGTCAGTCCAACCAACCTTATGGAAGTTATTGGCACGCTCCATAGCATCCTCTTCGTCAAGGCCAATAACGCTAACCGAATCGACTCCTGTAACCTCGCCTTCAGAGTTATAGCTCGTCCTAGCTAATTCATAAGAGTGATACTCCTTATTGTTGAACGTAAAGAACCAATCCTCATTAAGCTCAACAGCTTCCACGAAACGGTTAGTAATAGCAACCGAAATATTGAAGTTATTAAGCTGACCTTGGTCTAGCTTTACAGACAGAAACTCAAGTAGATCAGGGTGGGTAATATTAAGGATACCCATAAGAGCAGTTCTGCGATTTTTACCAGCACGGACATGCTCACCAACCTCATTAATCATTTGAAGAACAGACACCGCACCCGGAGCCGAATTCTTTACGCTGCCGATGTGGTCGCCACGGGGACGAATCTTAGACACATTGAACCCTACGCCCCCACCTGCACAAGAGATCTTATACATGTCAGAAACAGTCTGACCAATGGAGTCTACAGTATCCTCAGGAATAATCACATAGCAGTTAAGCATGTTGTGGTGACCACGGTTACGACCCGCACCAAAGATAATGCGACCACCCGGAATAAAATCACCAGAACCAATAGACTCGTAGAACCGCTTCTCCGCTGCCTCTTTCTCATCATCAGTCTCTGCGGAAGCCATAGTCTTAGCAATGACCTTAGCCCTATCAGCCCATTTTGTTTCGCCGGGATAGGCGTATCGAGATTCAAAAATTTCCTGCCCTAAAGGCGTTAAGTTTACGTTTGCCATATGATTATTCCTTGATTGTAGATGTTCCTTTGCGCTTTATAATAGAGAGGCGAGGTGAAGAATCCAACAGAGTCTTCAGATACTTGTTATGTGTAATGATGAAAATAGATTTGTTCTTCTTTATTTCCTGAAGCAACTGGTACAGGCCGAAGATACCTTCTTCGTCAATGTTCTCAGCAACCTCATCAAAGAAAAGCAAATCCAGATGCGATTTATCTGTCAGTAGTAGTAGATCCTTCAGGCCCAGCGTGACAGCTAAATTGATCTTACGCTTCTCGCCACCCGAAAGAGATATATACTGAACTAGATGACCCTCTGTCTCAATTTTTTCTACTAATTCCTCATCAAATTCTATGTAATACTTAGAGTTTGTTAAGTATGACAGGTAGAAGTTACACCGGGAATTAAAATAACTTAACACGTTCCTAACAATATACTTGATGATACCTTGCTCAGAGAAGGCTTTCTCCCAGAAACGCATGATTTCGTACCAAGTCTTATTCTCTTCCTTTACCGTGTTGCACTCATCGTTAGACTTTAGAAGATCAGTAATCATATCCACATAAGTATCTTCGTCGCGGCACAAATCTTTATACCCCTGAAGCTTAGAGAACTGTGAAGAGGAGATAGGTGGATCTTCTATCCTGTTTTCTAGGTTAGTTAGTTTCTTCTTCCAGTCCTTGATGGCTAGTTTAGTATTCCGCAACTCCCCCTTCTTCTCATCTACATTAACCTCTGATTCTTGCTCTGCTCCACAAGTTGGGCACAGATTAGGTTCTAAGGGATTCTTGATAGTGTAATCCAATCCCTTAGCATAATCATCAAGCGTTGCAATCTCTCTCTTGTATGCGGATATATCAAAGCCTAAGCTACGTTGATCATGCTCTGCTTTTAAAACATCATCGAGCGTAAGATTCAAAACTGCTTCGTCATAGTCAGAGTAGTCCTTCTTGCCCTCCTCAATATCTTGAAGCTTACCCTCCAAACCCTTAACCCTTTTCAGGTTCTCAGTGATGACTGCATCTCGCTCCTTAACTGACTGGTAAAAGGTAGACTTGTGAGCCTTAATCCTATCCCGCATATTAAACAGGTCATCTAGGTTTAAGAAGTTTCTTATAATCGTGCGCTTATCATCTGGTGTACATTCCAAGAAGCTAGTGTCGTTCGCCTGCCCGAAGAACATGGAGGCGAGCAAAACTTTATGGTTTATATTGAAGTATTCATCAATTGCTTTTTGCGTTGAGGAGACAGACTCTTTGGTCATATCCACACCATCAACAATAAAAGATAGCTTAGTAGGCTTCTTCTGCCTAGTGATTACAGCGGTAACCTTATCATGTGTTAGAGTTACTTCTACTACACACTTCTTCTTCTCTTGGTTGTTAACCAAGCTATCCTCAGTGCTCTTCCGAATAGTCTTCCCCGTTAGGCCAAAGTAGATAGCCTCAACCAAAGCACTTTTCCCAGAACCATTAGACCCACCAGTATCTTCGTTCTTACCTTTAATGACCGTAAGACCGCTATAGTTTTTTACATCAACCTCAGCATGTTTGAACGAATAGAAATTTTGAATATTTATTTTCTCAATTTTCATCTTGTAGAAGCCTATAGCCCTCCATAATCTTTTCTACGGGAATTGTAGTAATTGCTTCTTTAACATAGTCCTGAATTACTACATCATTAATGGAAAACAAATCTCTTCCCGGTTTATAAGTTGACACCTCATCCTCATTAAATACGGGAGCATATTTAACATCTACATGTGAAACCTTAATATCCTGTAGGGGAATATCATCATCCTCCTTCTCCCTAACTACTCTCAAAAAGGTAAAATATTCTGGGTCGTTGATAATATCTAAGTTGTTCTCCAAATTACCTGCACTATACACCAAGTGTCTAGGGCCATGCTTAATCCTCTTGAACTGGATGCCGTCCTCGTCAATCAATCCATAGAAGTA